>RRZU010376125.1_pt1 | contig 14906 bp, 9 predicted proteins | sample 2165561 | NCBI WGS metagenome assembly RRZU01 (sample SAMN10456909, study PRJNA506462) | wastewater metagenome | isolation source: wastewater sludge | place: USA: Moscow, Idaho
ATTTGGGAGAGGGCCAGGTCAAGGTTGCGCTTGCGGGCCGCTGCCAGTTTTTCCGCTTCGGGTGATAAAGGTGTTTCGTTGCTCATAATATCGTGGAAAGTATAGCTTGCGCGGCGTTATTGGCAAGTGTTCAATAGGTCTTCGCGGCCTCATTTCCCGTTGAGAAAGAATAGAATTCTGACATGGGGGAAAACCTGTGAAAACCAGGTGTTTCGCTCGGGAGGAATTGAGGAAAATATGGGAGAACGATCCCGGGAGAAGGCCGGGAACGGGGAAAAACCGCTTCCGGCAGGGGACGCCGGCACGGCGTCATTCCTCAATTGGTTCCGCAAGGGGGATGTCCTCGTAGGAATCGTCGAAAATGACGGGGATATTGTGCTCCGGAATCAGGTTGATGGCGCTGATTTTCCGGTGCGTCTGGCGTGCGTGCCGGAGAGCGCGGGACAGTTTTTCCACCTGGTGCTCCAGGCCGTAATGGCTGAAGGTGGCCTGGCAGTCGTTGGAGAAGCGCACGCAGAAGGACCAGTCGTTGGGCGTGGTGATGGAGACGATGCTGGGCAGGTATTCCGTCACCGTGCCGGAGAGCAGCTCAATCAGCTTCATGGGCGCTTCCAGCTCCCGGATGCCGACTCCGTAGCTGAGCTGGCCGGAGCTGGGCGGCCTGAGCGTGACGGAGGGCATGTGCCTGCCCTGGATGTAGGGCAGGTGGACCTGCTCCATACAGGGGAAGATGAAGCCCTCCTTGTCCGCCAGAACGCCGTATTTGGCGTCTCCCGGGTGGACGCCCAGTTCCGGGCAGTCAATCCATGCCACAGGGATGCGCGCGTCAATGTCCACCAGCAGCGTAGGATTGGAGGATATCTGGCGCTTGACGGCCGCCCGGCGGATGGCCGGGCATTTTTCCAGCCGCTGTTCCAGTTCCGCGGCATCCATGGAAAAGATGTTGTCCTTCGGGCCTATCCCCATGACGGCGAAAGCCTGCTCGGAGTTGAAAATGCCGTTGCTTTTCAACGTGACGGTGTCGATGGAGAGCCAGTCGTACTTGAGGATGTAATCCGTCCAGAGGAAGACGATGGCCCCGATAAGGCCGAAGATGAGCGTGTAAACGGTGACGATGTGGTACAGCTTGCGCCGGAAGAGCCAGAAACGGTAGTTCCTGCCCTTGCGCTCAATGGTTTCTTTTCTGGCCTCCCGTTCCAGCAGGAGCATTTCCGGCCTTTTGGCGGAGCGGGGGACTGGCGTTGTGGCTTTGTGCGACATCGGGGGGTGCGGGAGGGGCGACTCCCCGCCCTCTGTCAAATATTACGTTATTTACGGGGGGTGACTAGCGATAATTCCGCTATTTTTTCGCAGAGGTCTTCATAGGGCCATCCGGAGGCCGCCGCCGCCTTGGGAAGCAGGCTGGAAGGGGTCATGCCGGGAATGGTGTTGATTTCCAGCACGAAGGGGGCGCCGTCTTCCTCGCGCAGCAGTACGTCCACGCGGCCGTACACTTCCACTCCGGCGGCCTTGTAGGCTTTCAGGGCCGCCTCCTGCACCTTGGCGGCGGTTTCCTCCGGAAGATCCGCCGGGCAGATATAATCCGTGCCGCCGCCCATATTCATCCACGGGTATTTGTTGCTCAGGTCATAGAAGCCGGAGCGGGGGCAGATATGAATGACGGGAAGGGCTTTCCCGTCCAGAATGCCGACCGTCAGTTCCTTGCCTTGAATGAACTCTTCCACCAATACGGTGGTGCCGTGGGTTACGGCTTCCTCCATGGCGGGGAGCACATCCTCCTGCCTGCGGACGATGTGGACGCCCACGCTGGAACCCTCGCAGGGAGGCTTGATGACGAAGGGCAGGGGGAGGGACGGCATCACGATGCCATTGGAACAGTCCAGAATTTCCGCATGCGGCGTAGGAACTCCGGCTTCCAGAAAAACTTTTTTGGATTCTGACTTGTTGAAGCACAGGGCGCTGGAACGGGAGCCGGCCCCTGTGTACGGAACGCCGCGTTCTTCCAGAATGGCCTGGAGGGTTCCATCCTCACCGAAAGTGCCGTGGATAATGTTGTAGGCCAGCTCCGTGCCTTCCGGCAGCCGGAAATCCGGGCCGTGCACGTCCACCTTCGTTACATCGGTGAATCCGGCCCGGCACAGGGCGTCGTAAACGGAGTTGCCGGAAACAAGGGATACTTCCCGTTCTGACCCGGGACCTCCGAGCAGGAGGGCGATTTTGAGGTCGCGCTTGAGAGTGTTCATATTGGAATAAATAATGAATGGGTTAAAACTGGGGGTCCCGGTCTCCGATGACCTGGGCTTCCGATTTCAGGTCGATGCCGCGGTTTTCCTTGGCCTCCTTGCGGATCATGTCGATCAGGATGGTGATGTCCCTCGCTCTGGCATGACCCCGGTTGATGATAAAATTGGCGTGCACGTCTGATACGCAGGCGTCTCCCACGCAGGCGCCTTTCAGCCCCAGTTCATCAATGAGCCTGCCTGCCGGGATTTCCGGCGGGTTTTTGAAGATGCAGCCGGCGCTGGCTCCGACAGGCTGGGAAAGCTTCCGCCTGGCCCGTGCCGCCTCCAGAAGACGCTCCATTTCTTCCGCAGGGGCGGGCTGCGCCTCAAACACGGCCTGAAGCACAAAATTGTGGACCAGGTCCGGAATGGAACGGTACTGGGCGTTCAATTCTTCCCTTGTATGGCTGCGGATTTCCCCGTCTTCATCCAGACAGGTGACGGAAACGAGGTTTTTGACCATATCCATGCCCATGGCTCCGGCGTTCATGCGGAGGCTTCCTCCCACATTGCCGGGAATGCCGTCCATCCATTCCAGGCCGCCAAGGCCGTTCTGGACGGCGGTGGAAACCAGTTTTTTCAACCGCACGCCCGCTCCGGCGGTGAGGTGGTTCCCCTGGATTTCCAGCACATCGAATTCTCCCCCGGAGGGGTGGATGACGGCGCCGCGCAGTCCGCCGTCCCTGACAATGATGTTGGAACCGCGGCCAATGACGTGTACGGGGATATTCCTGTCCCGGCAATAGTTGACGGCCGCCTGCATTCCGGAAAAGGTGGAAGGCTCCAGCCAGTACTGGGCGCAGCCGCCTACTCCCATGGTGGTATGGCGTGACATGGGTTCGTACAGTTTGCCTTCCAGAGAACCGCCCGCAGTGCGTTCCAGATCCTCCAGCAGGGCCAGGTCGCGCGCGATGCGCATGCCGCATTCATGGACGTTCCCTGCTCCCAGCGTCAGGAACAGGTCTCCGGGTTTCAGCGCGTTGCCGATGGTGTGGTGGGCTATGCCCAGGTCGGGAAGGTAACGGGTTTCCACGGGGCCGTGCCTGTGCATGGCGTTGATGATCGTCTGCCCGCTTACCCCTTCAATAGGCAGTTCGCTGGCGGGATACACGTCCGCTACGAAAACGAGGTCCGCCTCCTGGAGCACCTTGCCGAAGTCATCCGCCAGAAGCTGCGTGCGCGTGTAGCGGTGCGGCTGGAAGTAAACTACCAGGCGGTTCGGCTGGAGGGAACGGGCAGTTTGGAGCGTGGCGGCTATTTCCGTTGGGTGGTGGCCGTAGTCGTCCACAATCCGGATGGAGGAGGAAAGGTATTTGGTTTCAAAGCGCCGTTTGGCTCCCGCAAAGGAGGCCAGGCCCCGCGTCACCGCCGGGAAATCCACGCCCAGTTCCGTTGCCAGAGCAATCGCGGCCAGGGAATTCAGGACATTGTGGCGTCCGGGTATGCCCAGCTCCACGCGGCCCAGTTCCTCTTTCCCCTTCAACACGGTGAACAGGGTGCGTCCGCGGCGTTCCAGCACGTCCGTAGCGGTGTAGTCCGCATCGGACCAGCCGTAGGAAACGGAATTGGGGTACTTGGCGCAGACATCCTCAGCGCCGGGATGCGCGCGGCAATAGATAATCTTGCCGCGCGTCTGGGAACAAAGCTGGTCGAACACGGCCTTGATTTCATCCAGATCCTTGTAGTGGTCCAGGTGTTCCGGTTCAATGTTGAGGACGATGCTGTGCTCCGGAATGTAATTTACCAGCGTGCCGTCGCTTTCATCCCCTTCCGCCACCAGGTATTCGCTGTCTTCATTCCAGTGGGCGTTGGTTCCCAGCACGGGGATTTCCGCCCCCACGTAGTGGCACGGACGCATGCGGCCTTCCCTCATCAGGTGCGCGCAGAGGGCTGAAGTAGTGGTTTTTCCATGCGTACCGGAGACCACGATCCCTTTCTTCCCGTTCAGGATGGCCGCCAGGCATTCCGCGCGGCGCATGCAGGGAATATTCAGCTTGCGCGCTGCCGCCAGGGCCGGATTGTCCGCCCGGATGGCGCTGGAATAAATGACAATTTCCGCATCGGAAACGGCGTCTGCGGAATGCGGGCAGGAGAAAGACAGACCCAGGCTTTGAAGTCGTTCGGTCTCCGCGCTGGTCACCCGGTCGCAGCCGCTCACCCGGTGCCCCATTTCCATCAGCATGAGCGCCAGGCCGGACATGCCTGACCCGGCTACCCCGATGAGATGTAGGCGTGCCGGGTGTTCCCTGTCTGTCAGTCTTTTGCGTAAGGTTTCAATCATGGGAGGCTGCATGGTCCGTATGTTCAATGACATTGGCGATGCGGGATACTGCATCAGGCATGTCCAGACGTAAAGCACATTCATTCATGGAGGCCAGCAGGGAGGAATCCTTGAGTACTTCATTCAGGAAAGCCGCAATATCGTCCGGCGTGAGGGTGTTTTCACGCATCATGCGCGCCGCGCCGTGGGCCGCGAAAACGCGTGCGTTGTGTGCCTGATGATCGTCTGCGGCGAAGGGGTAGGGAACCAGCAGGGCGGCCTTCCCCATATGGGCCAGTTCCGTAAGGCTGGACGCCCCGGAACGGGAAATGACCACATCCGCTGCGGCATAAGCGGCAGCCATGGCGGAACAGAATTCAATGACGTGCACGTGGGGCATGTCCGCCGTCAGCTGGCTGACGCGCGCAAAGTCCGCAGAGCCGGTGATGATGAGAAAGTCGCACAGGTCTGCGCATTGCCGGGCGGCTTCAATGACCAGGGAATTCAGATTCCTGGCCCCCTGGGAACCGCCCATTACCAGGGCCACGCGGCGGTCCCGGGGCAGGTTGAGCTCCGCCCTGGCTTCGTTTTTGTCTTTCCGGGCCACCATTTCCTGGCGTACCGGAGTGCCGGTGACAATGCATTTGGCGGGATTGAAGTAGTGCCTGGCTTCCTCAATGCCCAGCAGCACGTTCGTGCAGCATTTGGCGGTCATGCGGTTGGCCTTTCCGGGCAGCGCGTTGGAATCGTGCACGTAGGTGCGGATTCCCTTGCGGTGGGCGGCGTAAACGGGAGGGAATGAAGTGAATCCTCCCATGCCGATGACGACGTCCGCTTCCACCTCGTCCAGAAGATGGCGGCTGAAACGGATGGCTTTGTACAGCCTGACGCCGAACCCCAGCAGGGACAGGGATGGGATTTTGGGCATCGCGATGGCCTCAATGGTGCGGAAGTCAAGATCCCCGTAATTTTTGCTGGCCTGGGCGTCCACTTTCTTCTGGGAGATGAGGAGCGTGACGCGGTGGCCGCGCTTTTTAAGTTCCTGGGCTACGGCTATGCCGGGAAAAAGGTGCCCCCCCGTGCCGCCGCAGGCGATCACGATGTTCAGGGAGGGATGTTTGAGAGAGGGTTCAGTCATAATCTTACGTCAATGGAGCGTTCGTCTTTGCGGGTGATTTCACAATTGGGCTGGGCGCCGGTGGAAAACCTCTGGATGCTGGTGAGCATGCCCAGGGCGGCCAGCGTAAAGACCAGGTTGGTGCCCCCGAAGCTGATGAAGGGCAGCGGCAGGCCGGAATTGGGCACGGCGTTGGTTACCACGGCGATGTTCAGGATGGCGGGACAGAAAATGATGGCGACAATCCCCACGGCCAGAAACCGTCCGTAGGTGTCCCGGCACTGCATGGCCACGCCGATGCCGGCATACGTCATCAGGAAATAGCAGAGCAGGACGAACATGGTCCCGTAAAAACCGAATTCCTCTCCCAGCGGCGCGAAAATGAAGTCCGTGTGGGCAAAGGGAAGCGTGCCGTGTTTTTCCGCGCTGTTTCCCAGGCCCACCCCGTCCAGCCCCCCTCGGGACAGGGCGATGGAAGCACGGTACTGCTGGAGGCCGGCGCCCAGGCGGTGGGCGTCCAGGTCTTTCCAGGCCAGGAAACGTTCCAGGCGGTTGGCGTTGCTCTGCACCAGAACGTACAGGGCCGTTCCGGCCAGGGCGAAAGCCCCGCCCAGGTAAATTTTGCGCGTTCCGGCCACAAACATGACGCAGAACGCGGCCAGGGCCAGGGCTACGGAGGTGCCCATGTCCTTTTCAAAAAGAATCAGGGCAAGAGGAATGCCGAAGATAAGGCCGGGCATCACAAAACCCCACCAGAAAGAGGTGGTGCGGTCCCGGTACAGGGCCAGCCAGTTGGCCAGGGCCATCATCATGCAGAGCTTGGCGCATTCGCTGGGCTGGAACTGCATGCCGATGGTGATCCAGCGGCGTTCCCCGTTGATTTCCTTCCCGATGCCGGGCACATAGCACAGCACCAGCAGAAAACAGGCCCCCCCAAGGATCCACCAGATATACTTCCTCCATATCCGGTAGTCTATCCGGGAGAGAATCATGGCCCCCACCAGCCCGGCGCAGGCAAAGGCGGTCTGCTTGAACAGGGGTTCGTACGGGTGCTTGGTTTCCTCCGCCCACGCCGCCGTGCTGGATACCATCACCAGGCCCACGACCAGAAGGCAGATGACGAAAAACCAGACCAGAATCATGCAGACTTTGGAAGACATGGCGGCGGAAGGGCAGGAAGAGGCCTACTTTTTGGGGATCATGATTTTTTGCCCGATTTTGAGACGCGCTACGTCCCGGTCATTCATCTTGTTGAATTTTTGGAGGGTACGCCAGTTCATTTTGTATTTGCGGGCGATTACGGAGAGGGTTTCCCCTTTCTTCACAATGTGGGGCACGCTTTCCGGCTCCAATTCCTCCGCGGCGGACTTTTCCGGTTCAAATTTGTCTCCTGGTCGGGCCGGAATGACGAGCGTGCTTCCGCTGACAAGGCGCTGAACTTTGGGATTGACGGCTTTCAGGTCATTGACGGCCACCTGGTTGTCACGCGCGACGCGTTCCCAGGTATCTCCCGTGCGCACGATGTGGCGCGCAGGACCTGCCACCGGGGCTGCATCCGGAATGTGTTCCTCCACCGCAGGGGCCGGCTGCCTGTTGGGGCGAGCGTCCACTACCTGTTCCGGCTGCGTGATGGTGACCGGGGCTGCGGGGGGGGCCTGGGGAACCTGGGGCAGAGCGGCCGGGGGCGCTGCGGGAGCGGGGCGCTGCGGGACGGTGGGCGGCGCGGGCAGGGCGGCTGCCATTTCTACGGTTTCCGCCGTGTTTCTGAACCAGGTGCTGCGGACGTAAACGCCGCCGATGACGAGAAGGTGAAGAAGAAGAAGGACGACGAGCCAGCGCACGACGGTGCTGCTGGGCGCGTCATCTTCAAATTCGGAGACGCGGGCGCGGTATTTGCTGAGTTTGGCGCGGAGTACGGTGCCCATTTTGCGTTTCGGACGGGTGCGTCCGGTCGGATTGTGATCAGGTGTCTTGGTCGTTTTCATGATGGTCGTTTTCTGGTGAATTGTCAGGAAAGGAGGGAAGGGCGTTCACCGCGTCCCTGAAGGCCTGGCCGCGCTGAACATAGCCGGTGAACATGTCAAAGGAAGAAGTGCCGGGAGAGAACAGGACGGTGTCTCCCGGCCGGGCGAGAGAGCGTGCCTTCGCCACGCAGGCCTCTACATCTGCGGCTTTTTCCGTGGGGACTGCGGGGGAAAAAGCGTGCTGGAGCTGGTCCGCAATCTGGCCGAATACCACGCAGGCGCGCACTTTTTCTTTCAGCATGGGCTGCAAGGGCACGTAATCCAGCCCCTTGTCCTTGCCTCCGGCAATCAGGATGACGGGGGAATGCTGTGATTTCAAAGCCGCTTCCAGCGCGTGCAGATTCGTGGCTTTGGAATCGTTCAGCCACAAAACGCCGTCCAGTGTGCGGACGGTCTCGCAGCGGTGGCCGGGGGGCGTGAACTCTTTTAATACATCTGCGGCTGTTTTTGCGGGAATGCCCAGGTGGCGGCATGCCAGGACGGCGGCCATGGCGTTTTCCGCATTATGGCGCTGGTTCAGGGCGGTCTCTTCCAGGTTCAGCAGGGAAGCGCCGCCCTCCAGGATCAACGGTTCGCGGTAATAAAGATCAGCCGCCGGATCTTCCGGGCTGAAGGTGAGTACGGAGGCTTTCAGGTGCGGAAGTCGTTCCCCGGAGCGAACGACGGCCAGGTCTTTTTCCGTCTGGTTGTCGAAGATATGGAGTTTGGCGCGGTGGTAATCCTCCACGGATTTGTAACGGTCCATGTGGTCCGGCGCAAAATTGAGCCATACAGCCACATCCGGGTGAAAATCGCGGATGGTTTCCAGCTGGAAAGAGCTGACCTCCAGCGCCAGCACATCCGGCACAGAATCCCGGAGCAGGATTTCCGCCACCGGAACGCCGTAATTGCCGCAGGCAACGGCAGTCTTTCCGGCGCGCAGCAAAATCTTTTCCACCAGGGATGTGGTGGTGGTTTTGCCGTTGGTTCCGGTGATGGCGATGATGCGGCCATGGTAAAAGCGGCATGCCAGCTCCATTTCACCGATGGTTTCCACGCCTTCCCGTCCAAAGGATTTGACAAAGGGGCTGTCCGTCTCAATGCCGGGGGAGATGACCACCAGATCCGCATGAAAGGCGCGTCCGTCTTCCTCCGTGGCGGCGGTATGCAGGGGAATGTCTTCCGGCCATCCGCCAATGGAGGCGGAAGCGTCAAACACGCATACCCGTGCGCCATGCTTCATGGCGAGGCGCGCCGCGGCGCGTCCGCTTCTTCCCGCTCCCAGAACGGCGATGTTAAGGTTATTGAGCTGCATGTTCGTGGTTTGTCAGGCGGTGGTTATCAGGAAAAGGCCCAGGAAAGCCAGCAGGAGGCTGATCATCCAGAAGCGGGCAATCACCTGCGTTTCTTTCCAGCCTTTGAGTTCAAAATGGTGGTGGATGGGAGCCATGGCGAAGATGCGTTTGCCGTGGCGCAGCTTGTAGCTGCCCACCTGCAGGACGACGGACACGGCTTCCATGACGAAGACGCCCCCGATGACGATAAAGAGAAGCTCCTGCGCCGTGCAGACGGCAGCCATGCCGAACGCGCCGCCCAGGGCCAGGGAACCGGTGTCTCCCATAAATACCTTCGCCGGGTAGCAGTTGTGCCACAGGAAGCCCAGGCAGGCCCCAACCAGGGCCATCATGAAGACGCTGATTTCTCCCGCGCCGGGGTGGAAGGGAATATCCAGGGAATCAGCCGTCAGCCAGCTTCCGCAGAGGACGGCAATGATGGCGTAAGTGATGCCCGTGGCGACGGAGCAGCCGGAGGCAAGGCCGTCCAGGCCGTCCGTCAGGTTCACCGCATTGGAGGCGGACATGACCACCACGACGCCGAAAGGAATGTAAACGAACCATGGCAGGTTCACCTGGCCATAGAATGGAATGAACAGGGAGGATATGTAGTCGTGAAGTTCCACGCGGGGACTGCCTTCCGGGTACAGGTACAGGAAGGTGACGCCGGCCAGGCCGGCCAGGAACTGGACGAGGAGTTTTTTACGTGCGGAAATGCCGTCCGAGGTTTTTTTCGCCACCTTCAGGTAATCGTCCCGGAATCCCAGCAGGCCCAGCGCCAGGGTGACGATCAGGCAGGAAATGATAAAGGGATTGCCCATTCTGGCGCACAACAGGGTAGCCGCCGTCATGGAACCCACGATCAGCACGCCGCCCATGGTGGGCGTTCCCGCCTTGGCTCCGTGGAGTTCCGCCAGCTTGTGCACTTCCTCCGCTGTCCTGATGGGCTGGCCGATTTTCAGGGAAATCAGCTCCCGGATGACCCGCGGGGCGAAGATCATCGTCAGGGCAAAGGAAACCAGGCAGGCCAGGAGGGCTCTCCCTGCCGGTCCTGCAAATGCCCCTGAGGGGCTGAACTGTTCAATGAGGGAATGCATACAATTTACTGTGGCGGAAAGGTAAGGTTCATGACTTGCTCCATCCGGGCAAGACGGCTGCCTTTGAAAAGGACGATGTCTCCCGGCGCCGTATGGCTACGGAGCCATTCGGCCGCTTCTTCCGCGGAGCTGAAGTTCAGGCGTTGAGTGAATGAATTGGGAGAAATAGCGTCCGTAATCCGGGCGGCGTCCGTTCCCACGCTGACGACGCAGTCAAGACGGAGTTCTTCCGCCGTGCGGCCCACCAGAACATGCCCTTCCTCGGAAAACACGCCCAGTTCCCCCATTCTGCCCAGCACCGCAAAGCGTCTGCCGGCGCAGGAAAGCTCTGCTAAGGTGCGCAGGGCGGCCTGCATGGAATCCGGGTTGGCGTTGTAGGTGTCATCCACTACCAGAATGCCGTTGATCCGGGAGCAGTGAAGCCTTCCGCCCGTAAGCCGCGCCTGGGTGAGACCGGAGGCGATTTGCTCTTTCGCAAGACCTGCCACCCAGCCGGCGGCGGCGGCCAGAAGCGCGTTGGTTACCATGTGCCGGCCGTGGACGGGCAATTCCACCTCTTCCCGGCAGAAATCCGGGATGGAAAGGATGAAGCGTGTTCCGTTCTCGGTAGAGACGGGATTTTCCGCGCGAACGGTTCCGGCGCCAATGCCGCAGTCAATACAGGCGGCGCGGGTGGATTGACGGATCATATCCGCATAATCGCAGTCCGCCGGAAAAATCATGAAGCCGTCTTCCGGCAGGCAGTGTGCCAACGTGCATTTTTCCCGGGCGATGTTTTCCCGGGAGCCCAGGTATTCCATATGGGAGGTGCCGATGCTGGTGATGATGCCGATTTTCGGGCGCGTCATTTCACACAGGGGAGCCAGTTCCCCGGAGTGGTTCATGCCCATTTCCCATACGGCGGCTTCGTCGGACGGGGCGGCCCGGAGGATGCTGAGGGGGACGCCGATGTGGTTGTTCAGGTTGCCCTGCGTGGCGATGGTGCGGAGTCCCTGTGAAAGAACGGAGGCCGTCAGATCCTTGGTAGAGGTTTTTCCGTTGGAGCCGGTCAGGCCGATGACGGTGAGGGTAAGCTCTGAACGCCACCAGGCGGCCAGCCTCTGAAGGGCTTCCAGCGTGTCTTCCACCAGAATGACGGCGCATGAGGGGGCCATGCCTTCCTCCACACGGCTGACGACGGCGGCGGCCGCGGTACGGGATGCCTCCGGGGCAAACAGGTTGCCGTCAAATTTTTCTCCCCCCAGCGCGAAGAAAACGGCATGGGGCGGCAAATGGCGGCTGTCCGTGCACACGCCGCCGGAAGCGACCCTGTCAAAGGGGCCGCTGACCAATTTTCCGCCGATGATGTTGCAGATGCCGTGCGCTGTGAGGGAAATCATGAAAGAAAGATGGAATAACGTGTTATGCCTGGGGGAATTCTTCCCGTTCCTTGATGAACATGTTGCGGCGCACTTCCTTGGCGTCGCTGAAATCAATGCGGCCGGTGGAAAGTTCCTGGTAATTTTCATGGCCCTTGCCCGCAATGAGGACGATGTCTCCAAGACGTGCCTGGTCAATAGCGGTGGCAATGGCCCTGGCCCGGTCCGGAATAATGGCGTATCTTCCTTCCGGCATGCCCGCCGCAATCTGGTTGATGATGGAGAGGGGTTCCTCGCTTCTGGGATTGTCGGAGGTGACGATGCAGGCGTCTGACAGGCGTGCGGCTGCGGCTCCCATCAGGGGACGTTTTCCCCTGTCCCGGTCCCCGCCGCAGCCGAACACGGTAATCAGGCGGCGGGAGCACAGTTCCTTGAGCGTCTTGCAGACGTTTTCCAGGGCGTCCGGCGTGTGGGCGTAGTCAATGAAGATCTGGGCGCCTCCGGGGTGGGTGAACAGTTCCAGCCTGCCGGGGACCTGCGGAATATTCTGAAGGTTCGCAATGGCGTCCCGCACGGGGATGCCGGCGCAAATGACGGCGGCCAGCGCGGCCAGGCTGTTGTACATGTTGAACTTGCCGATCAGGGGGACACGGACCAGGTAGCTTTTCCCCTTGTATTCCAATTCGTACTCGCTGCCTTTGGCGGTGGCGTGGTGCACCAGCATGCGGAAATCCGCCCCCAGGGCGGACCCGTAGGTCTTTACGGTCATGCGGCCGGAAAACATTTCCGCCAGCCGGCGACCGTAAGCGTCGTCGATGTTGATGACGGCCACGGGTTTTCGCCGGGATCTGGTGTCCTGCGCCATCTGTTCGAACAATTTCGCCTTGGCTTGGAAATAATTCTCCATAGTGTGGTGGTAGTCCAAGTGGTCCTGGGTCAGATTGGTGAAAATGCCCACGTTGAAATTGATGCCGGCCACGCGTTCCTGGTCCAGCGCGTGGGAAGAGACCTCCATGGAGACGCCGCGGCAGCCGTTTTCATACATTTCCTTCAGCAGGTGTTCCAGTTCCAGCGGTCCGGGCGTGGTATGGGTGGAAGGAGTGATTTCCTCCCCGTTGTCATAGGCGATGGTGCCGATCAATCCAGCGCGCAGCCAGGACTGCTTGAGCAGGGAATGGGCGATGTAGGCCGTCGTAGTTTTTCCGTTCGTCCCCGTCACGCCGATCATGGTCATGTGGCGGGAAGGGCGTCCGTTCCAGGCCGCGCCCATCAGGCTGACGGCCAGGCGGGAGTCGTTCACCTCCACCCAGCTGACTCCGGCTTCCCTGGCTTCCTGCGTGCAGGGCATTTCCGCGACGACGGCGCAGGCTCCGCGGCGAATGGCCTCCGGGATGAATTCATGGCCGTCCGCCCGGGTTCCCTTCAGGGCAATGTAGCAGGAACCGGGCAGAATGCGCCGGCTGTCGCATTCCAGATGGGAGATTTTCACCTGGGGGGAGCCGGTGAGCGTATGGGAGGGAAGGTCTTTGAGTAAGGTAAGTAGCTTCATGACGGGATTATCTGCGCGGCGGTTTGGATGGGGTGGAAGAGGCCTGGGCACGGGAGGCTTTTTTATTTGCCTCTGCGGAAGGGGAATTTTTGGGAATGTTCATGGCGGCCGCCAGGCGGGTGGCCAGTTTCTGGAAGACCGGGGCGCATACGGTTCCGCCTCCGGGATGGCAATGCTTGGAAGTGGGGTCGTCAATGACGACAAGGCAGACGAAGGCCGGGTCCTCCACCGGGAGCATTCCTACAAAGGAGACGGTGTAGCGGTTTTCAAAATAGCCGCCTGTAGGCTTCACCTTGTGGGCGGTTCCGGTTTTGCCTCCCACGTTGTAGCCTTCAATCCGCGCTCTTTTGGCGGTTCCGTCCAGATCCGTAACGTGGAACAGGGCGTTCCGAAGGTCCCGGGCCGTCTTGACGCTCATGACCCGGCATACCTCCACGGGGGGGGAAGGCTGGAAGTTCTTGTCATCCACATAAATGCCGTCAACCAGCCGGGGGCGCATGCGCACGCCGTCATTGGCTATGGCGGCATAAGCCATGGCGACCTGCAGGGGGGACACCATCAGGGAGTAGCCGAAGCTGATGCGGGAAAAGTTGACAAAATTGCTGCCGTCCTGGCACTGGCTGTTGGTTTCCCCCGGCAGGTCGATACCCGTTTTGGAGGAAAATCCGTACAGGTCAAAGTATTTTTTATACGTGGGCCAGCCCGATTTCAGCGCAATACGGAAGGCTCCCGGGTTGCTGGATTTTTTCAGCACGCCCGCTACGGTCAGACCGCCATAGGAACGGGGGGCATCCGTGACGGGGCGGGAACCGGGCACCGGATAGGGGGTGCAGTTGATCATGGTGTCGAACGTGGCCTTTCCGCTGTCCACGGCGGATGTGACGGAAACTATTTTAAAGGTGGAACCGGGTTCGTACAGGGACTGCACGGCGAAATGGTAGGCGCCTTCCTGAAGGCCCTCGCGCGTATTTAAATTATAGTGGGGCCGGCTGGCCATCGCCAGAATGCTGCCGGTCTTGGGTTCCACCACAATAATGCAGCCGCGGGGTTTGTGGGTCTGGTCCGTGTAAAAAGAGATGGCGGCGTCCAGCTCCTCCTCCACGATCGTCTGGTATTCCATGTTTACCGTCAGGCGCACGTTCAGCCCGTCCACGGCATCCTTGAAGCGGGAATCCGCGGAGGGAATGATGCGCCCGCGGCTGTCTTTCCGGTATTCCCTGATGCCGTTGTGGCCCAGCAGCTGGTCATCCAGCTGCTTTTCAAGGCCGGAAAGGGCTACGGGCCGGGGGCCGCTGTCCTTCGTCTGGGCGATGTAGCCCAGAATATGCACCATGCATTCCGGCACGGAATAGACGCGTTTGGAGGAGGTCTCAAAACGGAACCCCTGGACGCGGGCGTTCTGGATAGCCTGCCGCAGCAGTTCCGCTTTTTCCTCGGACAGGTTTTTGGCAATGACGATGCGCTTTTTGGGAATCGCCCCGTCTTTTTCCACCGTGTTGATGATGTCCTGCACGCTCATGTCCGGCAGGAAAGGGGCAATCACTTTGGCGGCGTATTCCAGGTGCGCCTGCACGTATTCTTTCACCATCTCCGGCTCATAAAGCTCTTCCAGCTTTTTTCTGGCCATATCCACCCCTTCCGGTCCGTCTTCAGGCTCTTCCAGCAGGATTTTCGCCAGATTATGTTCCTTGCTGCCGTCCTTTTTGCTGGCGGCCTAGCCCAGAATCGCTAGGTCGAGGCCTGCCGGATGAGACACGCGGGGCTACTGGGGTAGCCCCGCGTCGTCGTCGTCATAAAAGGATGGGATGATCGAACGTGCCGGGCGGAGAAACTACCCGGGCCGGTACGCCGTGATCGTGGTCTCTTCGCCGTTCACCTCAATAGCCAACAGCTTGTCTGGTTCCAC
>RRZU012040472.1_pt1 | contig 14904 bp, 16 predicted proteins | sample 2165561 | NCBI WGS metagenome assembly RRZU01 (sample SAMN10456909, study PRJNA506462) | wastewater metagenome | isolation source: wastewater sludge | place: USA: Moscow, Idaho
CGTTTGGTACACTACTTTTGTCTTAACAAAGTTTAACAATATTGTATGAAAGTTTTAATTTCTAAATCAATTGTATTTGTTAATTTTAGAGGAAATTTGAATCAATAATATAAACATTAATTTCAACGAAATTTTGGATATACAACAACTAAACCAACAAATAGAAGCAAAAAGCGAAAGCATTGCAAGGTTGACATCGGAAATCAATAAAGCGATTATTGGACAAGAAAAAATGATTGAAAGTCTATTAATCGGATTACTTGGAAATGGACACGTTTTATTAGAAGGTGTTCCTGGATTAGCAAAAACATTAGCGATTAAAACACTATCTGATGCTGTTGATGGATCTTTTTCTCGTATACAATTTACACCAGATTTGTTACCTGCCGATGTTGTAGGGACACTTATTTATAATGTAAAAGAAAACGATTTTAGAATCAAAAAAGGACCAATCTTTGCGAATTTTGTTTTAGCTGATGAGATTAACCGTTCGCCTGCAAAAGTGCAATCTGCCTTGTTAGAAGCCATGCAAGAGCGTCAAGTAACAATTGGTGATGAAACGTATCCGTTACAAAAACCTTTCTTAGTTTTGGCAACTCAAAATCCGGTGGAACAAGAAGGAACTTATCCTTTACCAGAAGCGCAAGTTGACCGTTTTATGTTGAAAACTGTAATTACTTATCCAGAATTTGAAGCAGAACGTTTGATCTTGAGAAATTCGATTAATCAATCTTTTCCAAAAATTGAGAAAGTAATTTCTATACAAGAATTGTTAGATGCGCGCGAAATGGTGAAACAAGTTTATATGGACGAAAAAATTGAAAAATATATTTTGGATATTATTTTCGCGACTCGTTTTCCCGAAAAAGTTGGATTAGAAAAATTGGTTCCAATGATTTCGTTTGGTTCTTCACCTCGTGGATCAATCAATTTGGCACAAGCTTCTAAAGTGTATGCATTTTTACGCAAACGCGCTTATGTTATTCCAGACGATGTACGTGCAATGGCAAAAGATGTGTTGCGTCACCGTATCGGAATTAGCTACGAAGCAGAAGCAGAAAATGTTACGCCAGAAGAAATTATCGACAATATTCTTAATGTTGTTCCAGTTCCTTAAACCATTATTCAAAATCATTTAAACTTTGGATGCAAAAGAAATCATCAAACGTGTAAAACGTATTGAGCTAAAAAGCAAGCGCAAAGCGAGCAACCTTTTTATGGGTGAATATCACAGTTCATTCAAAGGAAGAGGTATGATTTTTAGTGAAATTCGTCCTTATCAATACGGTGATGACGTTCGTAATATAGACTGGAATAAAACGGCTCGATATAGCGAACCTTATGTAAAAGTTTTTGAAGAAGAACGAGAATTAACCATGTTTTTATTGGTTGATGTTTCGAATTCTGAAAACTTTGGAACACGAAAACAAATTAAAATGGAAACGATTGCTGAATTGAGCGCCACATTGGCTTTTTCGGCAATTACCTATAATGATAAAGTTGGTTTGATTTTATATTCGGATCAAGTGGAGAAATTTATTCCGCCCAAAAAAGGAAAACAACATGTGTTGCGTTTGGTAAGAGAAATTGTTTCGTATGAGCCAAAAAGCAAAAAAACTGATTTGGCAGTAACATTGGAAACATTTATGAATTTGGTTCGCCGAAAATCAAATGTTTTTATTCTTTCAGATTTTATTGATTCTTCTGATTATGAAAAGGCATTGCGAATCGTGGCAAAAAAACATGATGTGACTGGAATTAGAGTTTATGACGAAAAAGAGCAATCTTTTCCAGACGTAGGTTTAGTTCATGTGCAAGATAACGAAACAGGCGAAATCCGTTTGATAGACACTTCATCGAAGAAATTGCGTCAACAGTATGCGCAATATTACCGCGATTTAGATCAACGTTATCAATCTATTTTCAAGAAAAATCATTCAGGCGCAATCAGTATTCGTACCGACGAAGATTATGTTCGCCCATTGTTAAACTACTTTAAAAGTCATAAAGCCTAATGAAGAATTTATTGCTTTTAGTAAGTTTTTTTATCCTTCAATTTTCGTTTGCGCAAGAAATTACGCCAAAATTGGATCGCACGACAATCAAAATTGGCGAGCCAATCCAATATGAATTGAAAATTGATTACAAAGAAGGAGATAAAGTTGTTTTTCCTACGATTTCAGATTCAATTAATCATCACATCGAAGTTTTAGGTCAAAAAATTGACACGGTAAAAACGGATGGAAAATCTGAAATTGTTCAACATTTAGAATTGACTGGATATGATGCAGGGAGATTTAATATTCCATCATTTATTATTCAGAAAAATGGAAAAGATTTAACTACAAAACAACTCGAAATTGATATTCAAGATATTGCAGTTGATACAACGAAAAATGCAATTTTCCCGATAAAACCTGTAATGGAAGAAGAATATTCTATTGGAGATTATTGGAATAAATATTGGTTGTACGGCATTATTGCGTTGATTTTATTTATTATCGGAATTGTTTTGGTTGTATTATATGTTCGCGCAAAATCGAAATTATCTGGTAAAGATTCATACAAAACACCATACGACGAAGCGAAAGCAAGTTTGATAGCCTTGGATGCTAAGAAATATTTGAAACGTGGTGAACAAAAAGAATATTATACGCAATTATCATTTATTGTAAGACGATATTTAGGACGTATTTATAACTTTTCGGCATTAGAAATTTTGTCGGATGATTTGGTAAAATATGTTGCGACAAAACCAGATGTTTTACCAGAAGATGTGCAGAAATTTAAACAATTTTTGTTCGATGCTGATTTGGTAAAATTCGCAAAACAAGAGTTTGATGAACCGACAAATACTTCGCACCGAAATTGGGTAGATGAATTTGTAGATCGTGTAAAACCATTAGAAATTCCGGAGAACGAAGATTTGAAAAAAGATCAAGTGACGGGAGAAAAATATAAACAGTTTAATAACAATTAGGAATGCTAAATTTTGAGTTTCAAAATCCTTGGATCTTACTCTTACTACTTGCTTTGCCTTTCTTTATTTTCAGAGAAATTCGCAAAACGAGCCAGAAAAAAGCATCCTTAAAATTACCTTCGCTCAAAGCATTTGGAGGTGCAAAAAGTTCGTTAGCGACGTACAAACCACTTTTATTTTTGATGCGAATTATCGCGATGGCTTTGTGCATTGTTGCCTTGGCTCGTCCACGTTATGTAGATGTTACAACAAAAGTAAAATCGGACGAAGGAGTTGATATTTTATTGACTGTAGATACGTCGTTGAGTATGTTAGCCCGTGATTTGAAACCTGATCGTTTAACAGCGTTAAAAGAAGTTGCAAAAGACTTTTCACTTGGAAGAAAAACGGACAGAGTTGGTTTAGTCGAATATTCTGGAGAAGCTTTGACACGTGTTCCATTAACAACAGATCGTGATGTTTTGACACAAGAAATCGAAATGTTACATTCAGGTAGTTTAGCTGATGGAACAGCAATTGGAGTTGGTTTAGCAACAGCTGTTAATCATCTTAAAAATAGTAAGGCAAAATCTAAAGTAGTTATTTTGATTACAGATGGTGTTGAAAGTGTAAATCCTTCTGGAGATTTGATGTATGTTTCACCGAGACAAGCCGCTGATATTGCAGCAGAGAAAGGGATAAAAGTATATACAATTGGTATTGGAACAAACGGAATGGCGCCTATGCCTGTTGGTTACGATATGTTAGGTGATTATGTTTTTGAGATGCGTCCTGTACAAATTGATGAAAAACTGTTAGAAGAAGTTGCAGATAAAACTGGAGGTTTATATTTCCGTGCAACAAACAATGAAAGTCTAAAAAACATTTATGACGAAATTGATAAACTTGAAAAAACAGAAATTAACGAAGTCAAATATTATAATTATACCGAATTGTTTGCACGATTTTTATTGCCTGCATTCATCATTTTGGTATTAGAAGCCATTTTACGAAGAACCGTTTTTAAAGAATTAATCTAATGCAGTGGGGAGAATTACATAATATTTGGTTGATGATTTTATTGTTTGTCGTTATATTTTTATCGATAACAGTATTTCAGTGGCGCGAACGTGTAAAGAAAACCTTTGCAGATAAAGAATTATTTCCATTTGTTTTTCCAATCACATCTTCAAAGCGTTATGGTTTCAAAATTGTTGCATTTTGTGTAGCTTTATTTTTAATGGTAATTGCATTGATGGATCCACTTTATGGTGAACGAGATGTGCAAGTAAAACGCGAAGGAATTGATATGGTTTTCTTGTTAGATTTATCAAGTTCGATGAATGCACAAGATGTTGCTCCTTCTCGATTAGAAAAAGCAACAAAATTAATCACAGAAACATTACATCAATTAGGCGGAGATCGAGCTTCTTTGGTTGCGTTTGCAGCGAATGCTTACACGATTTCTCCATTGACAAATGATTATGCTGCAATCGAAAGTTATTTGCAAAATGTTAATACTGAGTTAATTTCGAGCCAAGGAACAAATTACTTAAATGCGATTCAGGAAGCTGCAAAAACATTCAAAGGTTCTGCGAATACAAGTAAATTAATTGTGTTAATTTCGGATGGAGAAGACAACGAAAATACAGTTAATCAAGCTTCTAAAATAGCAAAAGATAACGGAATTCATATTGTATCAGTTGGTGTTGGAACAGACAAAGGAGCTCCAATTCCGATGTACTACAATGGCTACGCCGAAGACTATAAAAAGGACGAAACAGGTTCTACAGTTATTACAAAATTAGAAGATAAAAATCTTCGTGAATTGGCACAAGATACAAACGGAACTTATATTCATTTGGATAATACACAAGATGCATTATCCGCATTATCAATGTATAAAGCCCGACTAGATAAAAACGAAATTGCTAACTCTACAACAAGAGATATGAATCACATTTATCAATGGTTTTTAGCGGTTGCGGTTTGTTTACTTTTTGTGGAATTATTAACATCTGAATATAAGATTTTTAACAAAAAGAAATAGTAAGTTTGTATGGTAAAATGATGTACTTTTTAAAACAAATAGGATTTTTAGGAATAATGCTTTTATCCGTTTTTGGTTATAGCCAATCGAAAGCGAAAAGCTACATTATTGAAGGTAACGAGTATTATCAAAAAGGAAAATTTGATAATGCAGAAGTTGCCTACAAGAAAGCTGCCATGGAAGATCCAACTTCTGTCAAAGCAAATTACAATTTGGGAAATGCTTTATTTCAACAAAAACGCTACAAAGAAAGTATAGCACATTACAAACGTTCTGCTGAAGTATCTAAAACGAATAATGATAAACATTTGGCTTATCACAATTTGGGGAATGCTTTTATGCAGGAAAAAGATTATCAAAATGCTGTTGATAATTACAAACAAGCCTTACGAAATGATCCAAAAGACGACGCTACACGTTACAATTATGCATTGGCAAAAAAGATGTTAGAAAAGGAACGTGAGAAGCAAAAGGATCAGAATAATAAGGATAATAAAGATCAGAACAAACAAGATCAAAATAATCAGCAAAAACAACAACAGCAGCAGAATAAACAGAATCAACAAAACCAAAATAACCAAAAGCAGAATCAGAATCAATCTCAACAACAACAATCTGATCAGCAAAAACAGCAAAATCAAGGAGGAAATCCGAAAGCTGGAGGTGAAAATGGAAATAATAAAGGACAAGGAAATAATCAATCTCCAGAAATCAAACAAGGAAATAATGGAGACGGAAAAGAACAAGATAATGCAAAGAATAATTTGGGAGACGGTTTGCTAAAAGCATTGCAAAATCAGGAAGCCAAAACCCAACGAAAAATTATTCAACAAAAAGCAGAAAAACAACGAACAACAACATCTAAGGATTGGTAATGACAACGACAAGCGTTTTAAATAGCTTTTTAGTGTTTGCCTTAACGTCTATCACAGCGTTAGCACAACAAATTTCTTTTAAATCTGATGCAGACAAAACGCAGGTCAGTTTAGGGGAAGCATTTAGCGTGGGCTTTTTTATCGAATCTAACACAGATAGTTATTCGATTGATCAACCAATGAAATATCCGCCACACAAAGGATTACAAATTGTAGGTGAACAACGCTCGCAAAATGTATCGTATGTGAATGGAAAAGGAGTGATAGAAGAAGGAATTATCCTTGCTTTTGTTGCTGAAAAAGAAGGTAAATACCGCATTGGAGCTGCTAAGATTGTGATTAATGGAAAAACCTATACATCAAAACCTGTCGATGTTGTAGTGAAAGGAACAGGATTGACGCACAACAATTTTAGAAGTAATACTTCTCAACCAGTCTTCCTGCAAAGTAAAGTTTCGAAAACGAATCCTTATGTGAATGAACAAGTTGGTTTATCAGTAAAATTATACGTAAAAGATTTATCTTATCTTAATCGTAAACAAAACTTTCGTCAAGGAAATTTAGATGGATTAAGCCCAAAAATAGTTAAAAGTTCTCCTGAAAATATCAAACAAGAAATTGTTGGAGGAAAACAATATTTCTCTGAAGAAATTGCACGTTATTATGTTTTTCCTCAAAAACCAGGAAAGATAGAAATTGATCCGTTTTCGGTAGATGTGGTGTTGCCAACAACATATGGTGCAGAGCCTGTAGAAGTGCGTAGTAATCCAGTTGTGATTAATGCAAAAGCGCTTCCAGAAGAAGGAAAACCAAAGAATTTTAGCGGTGCAGTTGGTCAATTTAAAATGAATGCTTCGGTTGATAAAAAAGAAGTTGCTACCAATGAAAGTGTAAATTTTGATGTCGAAATTATTGGAACAGGAAACTTTAATACCATTAATTTACCTGAAATTACAACGCCAAAAAATTTAGAAAAATTTGCGCCGAAAAAACGTGATGCATATAAAACGTATGATACAGGAATGAAAGGAAAAGTTGCTGAGCAAACAGTTCTTGTACCAAATTTTGGAGGAGAATATACGATTTCGCCTGTAGAATTTAGTTATTTCGATCCTGTTAAAGAGAAATATGTAACCTTGAAATCAGATTCGATTAATTTGTCTGTTTCAGGTTCTAAAACTTCTTCTGCAACTGCTATGGCATCTAATTCTCCAGATTCGACAATTTCTGATAAAATAGAAGAAATGACGAATGATGTAAAAGAAGGAAAAAGCGGTTGGTTGTGGTTAACTGGTGGTGTAATTGCATTGAGTGCCGGAAGTTTATTTTTGATGAGAAAGAAAAATAATCCGACACAAAAACAAACAATTGAACCAAAAATAAAACCGCTTAACGAGCAAAATAATTTTGAAGCATATCAACCAAAAACAGAAACCCAAAAGTTTACTTTGGTTGAAAAACCAACTATAAATTCGAATCATATTTCAGCTGAATTAGACGAGTTGAAGCAAAAAATAAACGCCGAAGACCAAAAAGATTTTTATCAATTACAAGAAAATATTTTGTGTAATGTTGCGCTGTTAAAAACGAATACAGATTTAGCGCATTTTTCTGACGAGATGATTGCAAATAAACTGATTGAAAATGGTGTGAGCGAATTAGCCGTAGAACAGTGGAAATTGTTGCTGAACAACGCACGACAAGCGAAATATGCCTTCGGTGGTTTGCATCAAAATTTAGAAGAAGTTTTCGAAGCAACGCAAAATATTTCCGAAGAATTATTACGAAAATAAATTTCAAGTTTTTTAGATAGTAAAAGGGACAATCTCAGTTTTTGAGTTGTCCCTTTTATTTTGAATATTTTTAAGCTTTACGTCCAACATATTGTATTCCAGAAAGCAACTTTTTTGCATCAACTTTCACTTCACTTCCTTTGATTTCTACTCCGTTTGTTGAGATTTTTCCGTTCGATCCAACTTTCGTTTTCCCTACAGAAACACCATCTTTTCCAACCGAAATATTTTCATAATCTTTTTGACTAATTCCAATACAATCAACAGGATTATTCGCCGAAATTGTCAATTGATTTTCATCGTTATCATACACCACACAACCTGTATTGATTTGATAATTTCCGACCAATTGTTTCGGAATTGTATAGATTACTTTTTCGTCACTTGCCAAATAAGAAATCGCATAAATACGCTTGTTTGGAATCAAATGATCGATCCAAATTTTCTTCGAAGATTGTTTGTCTTTCGATATTTGCACATCATTTTCACTATCGCGCAATTCGTCTGGCGCAGTCAATGCAACTTGGCTGTAACGCCCTGTCACTTGCGCTTTCGTATTACTTGCAAAAGCCGTTACAAGTAAAGTAGCTAAAAAGAGTTTTTTCATATTTGATTGATTTAGTTTTGATTATGTTAATCCAAAAATGAAACCATTTTACAATTCATCCTCAAAAATTGACATTTCGGTAACATATAATTTCAAACGAAAAGTGTTTGTAAGAACTTTGACTCAACAAATTAAAAAACACAAATGATGAAAACAATTTTCTTAACAATCGCAATTTTATTCGCTGTATCAACTTTTGCACAAAAGAATTTTGAATCAGATATGAATAAAACTTTAGCAGAATGGTACAAAGGAAATCATTCTTCTGAAGCTAATTTTAAGCAATTAATAAATGATTATCCAAACGAATGGTTGCCTAAATATTACTTGACTTTTTCTGAAGTTTTGAAAACGTTAGAATCAAAAGATGTGGATAAAAACGAAGAAATTCTTTTGAATGTAAAAACTCAAATCGATGATTTAGTCAGAAATAATCCATTAAATGTAGAAATTCTAAATTTAAAAGCGTTGTATTTAACAGCAGAAATTGTGCAGAATCCAATGCAAAATGGTGCAATTTATTATCCAGAAGTGTTACAAATCTATCAAAAATCGTTGATGTTAAATCCTAGTAATCCGCGTTCCGTTTTAGGTTTGGCAGAGTTCAATATCAATGCTGCAAAATATAGCGGAATGGATATTACACAATATTGTAAAAATGTAAAAAAATCTTTAGCTTTATTTGATGCTGAAAAGCCAAAAAATAATGAACCAAAATGGAGAAAAGATCGTGCTGAACTATTGTTGAAAAATGAATGTAAAAACGTACAATAATGATAGCTTTAGTCGCTCAGTTTATTAACGAAATTGTTTGTTGGTTGATTAATTTAATTGCTTAATATGGAAAAAGTACAAAAAATAGGGTTAATTATTTTTTCAATAATTTTTACATTAATTATTTTACTTATAGAATTTAATTTAAATGAACGCAATTTTATAGTCGAATCATCTAAAGATTTAGGAAGAATATTAGGTTATTTTACTAGCTTCTTAATTTTAGGATTTATTATTTACAAATTTGTATATGGAATTATAGTTTCTGACAAAAAGTTAATTGTTCGCAATATTTTGATTCTATTTGTAGTCAATGTTTTGATTTATAGCGTGATATTTTTTACATCGCCAAATGTGTCATTCAATCAATTTTTTCATCCAGAAGCCATCAAATATTTTATCGGATATTTTTCGTTCAGTGTTGCAGCATCTTTTGTAAATACGAGTATTTTTTATGATTTTAGGCAAAATTTACCAGAATCAGCTGATTCACAAAGAATGATAAGAAAGTATTTTCTACGTTCAATTTTTTATACGATGATTTTGTACTATGTTTTTGTGAAATTTGGAAATCAACTTCTTCAAAAATATATTTTTTACGATCAAACGATTAACTATTTTTTGGTTGCGTTAATTACAACATTCTTTTTAGCACTTTTTTATTTTCTTGATAGAAAGAAAAATAAATTAGAACGTAAAATTGTTATCGAATCAACAAAAGCAGAAACAGCAACTGCACAATTCGAAACCTTAAAAAATCAATTAGACCCACATTTTTTATTCAATAGTTTGAATGTTTTAACTGGTTTAATAGAAGAGAATCCAGAGAATGCAATAGATTTTACAACATCACTTTCTAAGATTTATCGATATGTTTTAGAACAAAAAGACAAAGAAGTTGTGTCGATTCAAGAAGAAATAAATTTTGCAAAAACCTATGTTAATCTTCTAAAATTACGATTTGAAAATAGCATCAATTTTGAAATTGAGCAAACAACTTTCTCTGAAACCGAATTTATTGTGCCGCTTTCTTTGCAGATTTTATTAGAAAATACAATCAAACACAATATTGTATCTGATCAAAAACCTCTTAAAATTAAGATTTATAAACAAGATAATTATTTGATCATTGAAAACTCTTTTCAACCAAAAGAAACCATAAAAGATTCGACTGGAATTGGACTGAAAAATATTATTAATCGTTATCAATTAATTTCTAATCGAGAAGTGAACATCGAAAAAAATGAACAAGTATTTCGTGTAGAACTTCCCATATTAACACAAAAAAATACAACTATGAATACACAAAATTTTGACGAACAACAAGCTTATTTACGTGCAATAGAGCGCGCAAAAGAATTGAAAAAGTTTTATGCGCATTTAGGAACTTATGTTGTAATGAGTTTATTCTTTTTTATTCTGAATTTAGTTACAAGTAATGGACATTGGTGGTTTTATTGGCCAGTTTTAGGTTGGGGACTGGGCGTTGCGCTAAATGCTGTAAAAGTTTTTGCGTATGGTTCTGGTTGGGAAGAAAATAAAGCTAAAGAAATCTTGGAAAAAGAGCAAAATAAAAAGTGGCAATAATCAGTGATGAAAATACTAATTATAGAAGATGAAAAGCCTGCGGCGCGTTTATTAAAGCGACGTGTAGAAAAATTGGGTTATCAAATACACGAAATGTTGCATTCTGTAGAAGAAAGTGTTGCTTGGTTGAAAACGAATCCAAATCCTGATTTAATTTTTCTGGATATTCAGTTATCAGATGGTTTATCGTTTGAGATTTTTAATCAAGTTGATGTTTCGTCAGCCATTATTTTTACGACGGCTTATGACGAATATGTGTTGAAAGCGTTTAAATTAAATTCGGTTGATTATTTGTTGAAACCTGTTGATGAAGAGGAACTGAAGTTCGCAATCGAGAAATTTGAAAAACAATTTCAGCAAAAATCTTCAAGTTTCAATCTAAATGAATTAAAAAATCTTTTTTCGAATAATCAAACAGAAAAATTTAAAGAACGTTTTTCGATCAAAATCGGAACATCAATCAAAATTATAGAAACAGAGAATATCGAATGTTTTTTTAGTGAAAACAAAGCAACATATATTCATACAAAAGAAAATCGAAATTATTTGGTAGATTTTTCATTAGATAAAGTAGAAGAACAAATCGATCCGAAAAAATTTTTCAGAATTAATCGCAGTCAAATTATTCAAATCGATTCGATTAAAGAAATTACAATGTATTCTAATTCAAGATTAAAAATAATTTTAAATACTTACAACGAACAAGATATGATTGTGAGTCGCGAAAAAGTGACAGATTTTAAGAATTGGTTGGATTAAGATTGATTTCTTGCTTTTTTATGAAAAATTGTTCATAAAAACTTCTATTTTTGCATCAACCAATTAATTATCACTAAATACGAATGGAAAATATAACATCATTTTTTCAGAAATTCTCTTTCAACCAAATCGGAACAACTTTCGCTGTGCTTTTTGCTGTTATTGATATTTTAGGAAGTATTCCAATTATTGTAGGAATTCGAAGCAAAGTTGGACATATTCAGTCCGAAAAAGCGTCTATCGCAGCAGGTATTTTGATGATTTCGTTTTTATTTTTTGGAACTAAAATTTTGAAATTAGTTGGTGTAGATGTTCAGTCGTTTGCCGTTGCTGGAGCTTTTGTGATTTTTATCATCGCTATTGAAATGATTTTGGGAATTGAAATCCAAAAAGGAGTCGAATCTAACTCTGCATCCATCGTTCCTATTGCGTTTCCGTTAGTTGCAGGTGCAGGATCGTTGACAACTGTACTTTCGCTTCGTTCGCAGTTTGCAGATATTAACATTGTGATTGCGATTATATTAAATATGTTAATCGTATATTTGGTGCTGAAATTCGCAGGAAAACTCGAAAAATGGATGGGACCTGGAGTTTTATCGGTGCTGAAAAAAGTATTTGGAGTAATTTTATTGTCAATCGCAATCAAATTATTTACGTCAAATATCGGTGCATTGTTTATGAATGAAATTAAAATTTAAAAATTCATTATCTAATGAAAACATATATTTATATCGCGACAATCGTTTTGTTGATAGGTTTAGGTTACAACCTATATGAGATGGATTATAAAGCTGGTTTTATGGCTGAAGAAAACTTTCGTAGCGTTTTAGGAATTGGAGCATCGGTTTGTGGATTAATTTTAGTATCTGTATACTTTAGTTTTTTCAGATTGCAAGCAAATCTTAAGAAATAAACAGTTTTACAACTTATAATAAATGAAAAAGATTAATCCTCGGATTAATCTTTTTTTGTTTGTATCGCTTCGTTTAATTTTTCTAATAAAGTTTTGACAGATTGTTCAATCACTTCAAAAGGTTGATGTTTTGTCGAAGTATAAATCATTACTAAATCAACCGAATAATTTTCATTAGGTTCAAGCAATAATTTATTCAATCTGTAAGCTTCTTTAGTACGACGTTTCAATAAATTTCGGTCAACCGCGTGTTTGAATTTTTTCTTCCCAACACTCACTCCTACCCTTATATTGTAATCCGCTTTCGGCTTGATTTTGTAGACAAATCTAATCGGATGAGAAACAAATGTTTTTCCATCAGAAAACAATTCATCGAATGCTTTTCTGCTTTTAAGTTTCTCATTCTTACCAAAAGTCAATTTCATATTGCTAAATTCTACGTAAATTTGTAACTGCAAAAGTAAGTATTCTAAAAAGTTTTAGAATTATGTAACTTTGAAAATAATTTATTTTTATTAAAAACAAAAAAAGGACAATATGTATCCAGCAGAAATAGTAATGCCGATGAAGGCTCAGTTGACTTCTAATGGTTTTGAAGATTTAACTACTCCAGAACAAGTAGAAGCAGCAATCAAACAAGAAGGAACAACTTTGGTAATGGTAAATAGTGTTTGTGGTTGTGCCGCAGGTGCTGCAAGACCAGGAGTTGTAATGTCATTAGATAATGATAAAGTTCCTACACATTTAACAACGGTTTTCGCAGGATTTGATAAAGATGCTGTAGCAAAAGCTCGTGAGTTTTTTGCTCCGTTTCCACCAAGTTCTCCAGCAGTTGCTTTATTCAAAGATGGTGAATTAGTACATATGTTAGAGCGTCATCATATCGAAGGACACTCTGCAGCAGCTATCGCAGAAAACTTAAAAGCTGCTTACAACGAGTTTGCTTAATAAGATATAAATCATATTAATATTTATTTAATCCATAATCCTTGCGATTATGGATTTTTTATTTTTATTGTTTAAAATTTTGTATTCTTAATGTAATTGTTTAGTTTTATTTGTGAATTAAAAAATAAATAACACTTAAAATTAATTATTATGAAGAAAATTTTTACACTTTTATCAATTGCAGCTTTATCAACTGCGACTTTTGCTCAGAAAGTTCAATTAACTGACCAAGCTGTTTTAGAAAATGGAGTAGCTATGCCAGATAATAAAGCAGCAGCTGAATTATTTAAACAAACAGCAAATGGACAAAATGGATACGGGGTTGCTTATTTAACAAACTTTGGAGAAGCGATTGTTGTTGCTGATGATTTTGAGATTGCTAAAAACTCAAAAATCACTAAAATTACTGGTTATGGATTTAGTACAAATGCAACTAATATTACTACTATTACAAGTAATTTGCTTGTTTACATTTATGAAGATAATGCAGGTTCTCCTAAACAAACACCAGACAACCCTTTAATGACAATTAAAATGGCAAAAGGATCTACAGGTGTAACTTATGTGAAATCTGGATCTTATGTTGATATTGTATTAGATTTAGCAGCAGCAGGAAAAACAATTAATTTAGATGCAGGAAAAAGATATTGGATATCTATTCTACCTGAAACTAGTGATGCTAATGGATCTAATAGATGGGCGTGGTTTAAAGCAACTGATCAAAAATATAGCGGAAAAGCACAATTAATAGATTTAGGAGATCTATTTGGTGGAGGTTATACTGAATGGACAGACTTAGATGATATTTTAACAACACCTTGGGGTAATTTTGGAACGGCATTTGCTCTTGAAGGAGAAGATAATTTAGGTGTTTCTCAAGTTTTAGCAGATAACGTTGTTTCTATTTATCCAAATCCTACATCTGATGTAGTAAATGTAAAAACATTAGAAAGTATTAATGTAAAATCTATTCAAATTGTTGATTTAACTGGAAGAGTAGTTTCAACTAATATGGATAAAAAATCAATTAATATTTCTTCTTTACCAAAAGGAACTTATTTAGTTAAAGTTCAAGATACTTCAGGTAAAACATTTACTCAAAAAATCATCAAAAAATAATTTTTGAAAAATATTTTTATACAATTATAGAAAAGTGGAGCAATTTGTTCCACTTTTTTTGTGTTCAAAATTCTTATAAAAAAGAGTTTTATAAATTTTAATTCGAGGAAAAGTTCAAAAACCTGAATTAACATCATAACATAAAATATATCATATCAAATAGATTGCTAAACCTATGAAATAGAGAAAAATGTATCGAAATAATCAGTAAATTAGCAATTCGAAATTTTTTAATACATTATTTAATAAACAAATGAGAATAGCAGTCGTAGGCGCTACCGGAATGGTCGGCAGAGTTATGCTCCAAGTTTTGGAAGAAAGAAATTTTCCAATCACTGAAATTATACCAGTAGCATCAGAAAGATCAATAGGAAAAACTATTGAGTACAAAGGAAAAGAATACAAAATTGTATCAATGCAGGATGCTGTAGAAATGCGAGCTGATATCGCAATCTTTTCAGCAGGTGGAGAAACTTCCAAACAGTGGGCGCCTAAGTTTGCAGAAGTTGGAACAACTGTA
>RRZU011950390.1_pt1 | contig 14903 bp, 17 predicted proteins | sample 2165561 | NCBI WGS metagenome assembly RRZU01 (sample SAMN10456909, study PRJNA506462) | wastewater metagenome | isolation source: wastewater sludge | place: USA: Moscow, Idaho
CTTGGTGTATTTTTATCCAAAATACTCAGCACACACTCGGCAAGCTCCAAGCCACCCCTACCACCTTGACCCCAAACATCAATCACCGCCACCTTCGCCCCGCAGGCACCGCAAGCGTCCTTGATAAGCTGTAATTCGCTGTCATCATCACTGGTAAAGCGGTTAATCGCCACCACAGGGGGCAGACCAAACACCGATTTGATGTTATCAATGTGCTTTAATAAATTCGGCAAGCCTTGTTCTAGGGCGGACAGATTAACCCGCCCCAAGTCATCTTTTGCCACGCCACCATTATATTTTAGGGCACGCACAGTCGCCACTATCACACAAGCATCCGGGCAAAAATCACCGATACGGCATTTAATGTCACAAAACTTCTCTGCCCCCAAATCCGCCCCAAAGCCCGCTTCAGTGACCACCACGTCAGCCAGCCCCAACGCCAGTTTGGTCGCCACCAAAGAATTACAGCCATGCGCAATGTTAGCAAATGGCCCGCCATGCACCAAAGCGGGTGTACCTTCAATGCTTTGTACCAAATTGGGATTAAAAGCATCTTTTAACAGTGCCGTCATCGCCCCGTGAGCCTGCAAATCCTTGGCAAAAACTGGCGTATTATCATAGCGATAAGCCACCAGCATATCCCCCAGTCGTTGCCTTAGGTCGTCCAAATCTTTAGCCAAACAAAACACCGCCATCACTTCAGATGCCACCGTAATATCAAAGCCATCAGGACGCATCACGCCATCAGTCGGCTTGCCTAGACCGCTTATCACTTGACGTAGCTGACGGTCGTTCATGTCAAGCACCTTTCGCCATACGACCTTTTTGGGATTGATGCCAAGCTCGTTGCCTTGATAGATATGGTTATCAATCATCGCTGACAACAGATTATTGGCCGAACTTATGGCATGAAAATCACCCGTAAAGTGCAAATTGATGTCTTCCATTGGCAGCACTTGGGCATAGCCACCACCTGCTGCTCCGCCCTTGATGCCAAACACAGGGCCCAATGACGGCTCGCGCATGGCTATCATGGCGGTTTTGCCTTGCACCCCAAGCAGCTGATTTAAAGCATCGGCAAGCCCAATGGTGGTCGTGGTCTTGCCTTCACCTGCGGGCGTGGGATTAATGGCAGTGACCAGCACCAGCTTTCCTTGTTTGATCGCTTTATCTTTAATGCTTGCTAGATCGATTTTGGCCTTATATTTGCCATAACAAATCAAGTCATCATCAGTTAAGGCTAATTTTTCAGCAATCTTGTTAATCGGCTTAGCGCAGCTTAACGCCTGCTTAGCAATCTGTTCATCAGTCATGGGAGTAAGTACAGTCATAAATTATCCTAATTTTACTTTTAACTTTAAGTATCATCTTACCATAACTAAGCACGTACAAAAAGCCCAAAATTTGAACAAAATTACCCCCTATAAAATTTTACAAAAATACTATTGAAAATTTAAATAATTTATGATTTTTAATTATTATTATCCTTATTTACCACTATCATTATTAATTTAAACTGACAAAACCGCCCTTAAAATACATCTTGACTTTGTCATTACCAAATTCCAGCGCCACGCTTGACAAAACCGCCACTTAAAAACCCAAACAAAACCGTATTTTTAGACAAATAAATAATAATGATTATCATTCCATGAAATTCCATACAAAATTGCAGGATTTTTTATCATTTTGTGAAGTTTTTATAACTTTTTTACAGAAGTTTGTACGATAAGAATTTATTTTATGTCAAAAATAGCTTAAAATAGGCACGTTTAATAAAAATTAGGCACAGCAAATGTGGATTTTATGACAAGCTGTTTGTCGTAGCCATACACCCAGTATGGGATTAGCCCATCTTTTTCTGGAGGAAGTTTTAATGAGCCATGCTGCCGAAGGCGTGAATATTAAACGCCGTAGAGTCCTGATTGCGTCCACAGCTGCCATTGGTGCAGTTGGTGTTGGTGCAATAGCCACCCCGTTTGTGCGTTCTTGGTATCCAAGTGCCAAAGCGGAAGCCGCAGGTGCTGCCGTTGTTCAAGACATCAGTGGCATTGAAAACGGTCAGATGATTACTGTCAAGTACCGTGGTAAACCGATCTTTGTCGTAAAACGCACCGAAGAAATGGTGGCAAACCTAAGCAAAGTTACCCCAAAACTAAGCGACCCTGAATCCGACGCTTCAGTGCAGCCTGAATACTGCAAAAACGAAACACGTTCCATCAACCCACAAGTTTTGGTGGTGGAAGGTGTTTGTACGCATCTAGGCTGCGCCCCTGCATTTCGTCCTGAAGTTGGTGCTGCCGATTTGGGTGGTGCAGATTGGTTTGGTGGATTTTTCTGTCCTTGCCACGGTTCTTTATATGATTTATCTGGTCGGGTGTATAGTGGTGTTCCCGCTCCTCTAAACTTACCAATACCAGATTACAAACTTGAAGATACCATCTTAACCGTTGGGGAGTCGTGATATGAGTATTGCTAAAAAGTTTATGAGTTGGGTAGATGCGCGCTACCCTGCGACTGAAACCTATGAATACCATATGTCAAAGTACTATGCACCAAAAAACTTTAACTTTTGGTATTTCTTTGGCGTATTGTCAATGATTGTACTTGTCAACCAGTTGGTTACGGGTATTTGGCTGACCATGATGTTTAACCCCAGCGCTGAAGGGGCATTTGCATCGCTTGAATACATCAACCGTGATGTCAAAGGTGGTTGGCTGATTCGTTATATGCACTCTACAGGGGCTTCTGCGTTCTTTGTGGTAGTCTATTTGCATATGTTCCGTGGTCTGATGTACGGTTCTTACCAAAAGCCTCGTGAGCTTGTATGGCTGATTGGTATGGGTATTTACCTTGCGCTGATGGCAGAAGGCTTCTTTGGTTACTTGCTACCTTGGGGTAATATGTCATTTTGGGGCGCACAGGTTATTTTGAACCTACCTGCCGCTATTCCTGTCATTGGTCCTGGTCTTGCTGAATGGGTTAAAGGTGACTATATCATCTCTGGTATCACCCTAAACCGTTTCTTTGCCTTGCACGTGGTTGCCATTCCTTTGGTGCTTGTGGGTCTTGTGTTTATGCACTTGGTTGCCCTACACCATGTTGGCTCAAATAACCCAGACGGCATCGACATCAAAAAACTTAAAGACAAAAATGGTGTGCCTCTTGATGGTGTTCCATTCCACCCTTACTACACCGTGCATGACATGGTGGGTATCGTGGTATTCTTTATCTTTTTCTTTGCGGTCATCTTCTTCTTCCCAGAAGGTGGTGGTTATTTCCTAGAAAAACCCAACTTTGAAGTGGCTAACGCTCTAAAAACCCCTGCACACATTGCCCCTGTTTGGTACTATATGCCTTATTACGCCATGCTACGTGCAACGCCTTCTATGTTTGGCTCTGCCCTACCTGGTGTTATCGTCATGGGTGCAGCGATTGCCATCTTGTTTGTACTACCTTGGCTTGACAAATCGCCTGTACGTTCTATCCGCTACAAAGGCACTTTGTCTAAAATCGCCCTTGCGGTATTTGTGGTTAGTTTCTTAATTCTAGGCTATCTAGGTGGTATCGCATCATCAACCACAGCAACTCTTGTGGCTCGTGTATGTACCATTCTATACTTCTTGTACTTTATCCTAATGCCGTTCTACACTTCTATGGAAAAATGCAAGCAACCACCAGAACGTGTTACAGGGGGTCACTAATGAAAGCGTTTAACCTAAAAAGCTTAAGCAAAATTGGTGCTGGCGTCCTATTGGCAGGTGCAGGGGCAATGTTTAGCCCCAGCGCCCTAGCAGCAGGTGGAGCAGGTTGTGGTACTTATGCCACAGGCGAAACCGATGCTAATGGCAACCCTGTTCATGCTACTTTAGCGTGTAGCACTGCCCCGATTGACCTAACCAACAAAGGTTCATTGCAGCGTGGTGCTACCATGTTTATGAACTACTGTGTTGGCTGTCACTCAGCTCAATATGTACGTTATTCTCGTGTGGCTAAGGATTTGGACATTCCACCTGAACTGGTCGAAAAGTATCTTATGGTAACTAGCGATCAAATCGGTGACCACATCACTGCCGAAATTGACCCTGAATTACAAGGTCAATGGTTTGGTGCGCCACCACCTGATCTGTCGCTAGAGACTCGTCTACGTGGTGATGACTGGGTATACACTTATTTGCTAAGCTTCTATGAAGACCCTAGCCGTCCTTGGGGTTCAAATAACCTGGTACTTGCCAACGCTGCCATGCCTCATGTTTTGCACAACCTACAAAAAGAGTTGGGTAAAGAAGAGTATGAAGCCCATGTTGGCGATCTTGTTAACTTTATGGCGTGGATGGCAGAGCCTGTACGTCATGAACGTAAGATCTACGGGGCATTTGTACTGTTATTCCTACTTGTGCTACTGATTCCAGTTTATCTACTTAATAAAGAATTCTGGAAAGATGTTAAATAAGCCAGTAAATACTAAAAAGCCGATCGTGATGGTCGGCTTTTTTATTTACAAAATCCCTACAACATTCCTCCCATCTTAAGGTTACGCTTTTGCTCCATCTTTGAGATAATAAATAAAAATCTACATTGGAGTATGTTATGAGAAATTTGGTTAAATTATCATTACCCTTAATTATGACTCTTAGTGTGAGTATCAGTGGTACGGCTTGGGCGGATGTACATAAATCTCACTGCGTCATCTATAAAAATGACCGAGTTGTCAAACAAACCAACTGCAATGATAATTTTACAGGATGGGGGCATGGTGGTGCAGAAGGTACAAAAAGTCAATTCAACATTCAAGGTATTGGCAAAATCACCACTGAAACAGAATCAGCCATATGGACGCCCGAAGAAATGCAAAGCAACCCACCACAACAAAGTGGTTATTACCAAAGGGATTATGGTGGCGCAGATAGAGATGATATACAATCTTGGCAATGGCATAAACTTAATGGCAAAAAATCTCTAAAACAAAGACGAGATAGCAGCACCCTAAAAATCATCCCCGTTAACAGTATTGCACAATTTGAAGCATTGGTTGGTACGCCAACACTGATAAATTCTTATGAATGCTACAAACAAACACAAGGCAATATGGAGTTTTGCTGGCGTTGGTTGGACTGATTTAACTACATACATAAGGATTAAGTCATGAAATTCATTAAGCATTTACCCATTATTATGTTGGTATTATGCAGTCATCAAGCCTTTGCGGGTGCTAATGAATTAAAAAACCAAACCATGCCTTGTGCCGTCTTAACTAATGGTAAAGTGGTTAGCAAAAACAGCAAATGTGTTGTAGATATTACCGAGACAGCCAATATGCATGGTGCATCACAAGATTGGACTTTTAGAGCCAACAAAAACTACCAAAAAACAGAAATTATTAAAGCGACCAGCTTTCTTACTGATAAAAATGGTGATGATTTACTTGATGAAACTGGCGAACCGCAAACAAATAATGTCGTTTTATTAAATGGTCAAGATGCAGATTTTAACCTTAGAATGCCAAATACATTTAAGATTTTAACAACCAAGCAAACCAAACAGTATTATGAAGGCAAACTAAAGAACACAAAGGGTGAAAAAATAAAACCCTATCAATGTTATCACCAAATAGGTAATCCTAAATTTGAGTTTTGCTTTATTGATGGCAGATATAACTAACTCAATTAAAACAGTCCATTATCCACAGGATATTTTCTTACACAGCCCATAAAGCTAAAGACTTTTTAATAAAATTTTGTTAAACTGTATAGTTCAATTTTCACCAATTTACCATACCTTGCCAACATTTGCCACATCGCCCAACCAATATACCCTTTACGCCGATGATGGCTACGATAGCCATGTGGTGCGGTTTTTGTTGCACGAAAAACACTTGCCCTACCACCTTACCTATATCAAAGATGACCGCCCCGAATACCTTGCCGAACTTAATCCTTATCGCAGTTTGCCGATTTTAACAGGGCGAGAACTTGCCTTGTATGAGCTAAACGTCATCTTTGAATACTTAGAAGACCGCCATAAAGCCTATAGCCTGCTACCCAGCGATCCAAAACAAAAAGCAGTGGTGCGACAACTGGCATGGCGACTACAACATGACTGGCTTTCTTTGGCAAAGGTGCTATTAACACACCCTGACAGCTTTAACAAAACATCCGCCAAACACGCCAAAAAAACCTTAAGCGATTCCCTGATTACACTATCGCCCTTATTTGCCCGTCATGAATTTTTTATGAGTGCGTCTTTTGGTTGGTGCGATGTACTGCTCTCCCCTTTATTATGGCGATTACCTGATATGGGTATTGTCTTGCCAATGTCTTTATGTCGCCCGCTGATTGCTTATCAACAGCGACTGTTTGAGCGACCTACTTTTCAGCTTTCTTTAACACCCCCAACACAGGAATACGATGATGAATCTTAGTCCAAAACGTCCTTATTTTGTCCGTGCTATGCATGAATGGCTGACCGATAATGGCTTTACACCATATCTAATGATAGATACCACGCATGAGCAAGTGATCGCCCCCAAAGGCTATGACCAAGACGGTCGCCTTGTGCTTGCCATCTCTTATCAGGCAACCAAAGACCTATTTATGGATAATCATGCCATCAGCTTTGCCAGTCGTTTTGGTGGTGTGTCGCATGACATTTGGGTACCCATGCAGGCGGTCATCGGTATTTATGCCAAAGAAGACAGTTCACAGGCGTTTTTCTTTGACCCAAGCGAGTACGATGACTATACACCGCCCGATACGCCAGATGATGACGGTGATGATGAACCGCCACGCCCAAACCATTTAAAATTTGTTTAATTTTTATAAGTACAAAGGTAAACCATGAGCCAAAGAAAAATATTAGTAACCAGTGCCTTACCCTATGCCAATGGACCAATTCATTTGGGACATTTGGTAGAATATATCCAAACCGACATCTGGGTGCGTGCCATGAAAGCACAAGGACACCACGTTACCTACGTCTGCGCTGATGACGCACACGGCACAGCCATCATGCTACGAGCCGAAAGTAACGGCATCACACCCGAAGAGCAAATCGCCACGGTCAAAGCCGAACACGAAAAGAGTTTTGCAGGATTTTTAATCAATTTTGACAATTACCACTCTACCCACAGCCCAGAAAACGAACAGTTCAGCAGTGAAATTTACCAAAAATTGTCCGACAAAGGTTATATCTTTACCAAAGATGTAGAACAACTGTTTGATACCGAAAAAGGCTTATTTCTTGCCGATCGCTTTGTCAAAGGTGAATGCCCCAAATGCGGTGCCAAAGACCAATATGGCGACAACTGCGAAGTATGTAGCACAACCTACAACGCCACAGAACTCAAAAACCCCTACTCTACACTAAGTCAGTCCACACCTGTGGTCAAATCCAGCAAGCATTACTTTTTTGACTTGCCACAATTTAGCGAGTTTTTAAAGACTTGGACAACGAGCGATAACCGCCTACAATCATCCATCGCCAATAAACTTAGCGAATGGTTTGAATCAGGGCTTGCCCCGTGGGACATCAGCCGAGATGCGCCATATTTTGGCTTTAAAATCCCAAACACGCCAAGTGATGAGCCTGACAAATATTTTTATGTGTGGCTTGACGCACCTGTGGGCTATATGGCAAGTTTTAAAAATCTGTGTGATAAACAAAGCATTGATTTTAATGAATATTTTTCCAAAGACAGCACAGCGGAACTCTATCACTTTATCGGTAAAGACATTGTCTATTTCCATGCCCTATTTTGGCCCGCCATGCTCCACGGTGCAAACTATCGCACGCCCACTGCGGTCAATGCACATGGATTTTTAATGGTCAATGGCGAAAAAATGAGCAAATCTCGTGGCACGTTCATCAAGGCTGATACTTATCTTGAGCATTTGCACCCTGAATATTTGCGTTATTATTTTGCCAGCAAATTATCATCAAGCGTAGAAGACATCAACCTTGACCTTGATGATTTTATGCAAAAGGTCAATAGCGATTTGGTCGGCAAAGTGGTCAATATCGCCAGTCGCTGTGCAGGATTTATCCATAAAAATCATGGTGGTATGCTATCTGATGAGTGTGCCGAGCCCGAACTGCTTGCCAAGGCGATTGCCGTGGGTGATGAGATAGCACAGGCGTACAGTGAGCGAGAATTTGCCCGTGCCATGCGTCTAACCATGAGCGTGGCGGACATGGCAAATGAATACATTGACGCCAAAAAACCATGGGCACTAAACAAAGAAGACGGCAAACAACAAGAAGTACAAGACGTGTGCAGTGTGGCGTTAAACCTGTTTCGTCAGCTGGCGGTATATCTTACCCCTGTGTTACCACAGCTAAGCGACAACGCTAGGGAATTTTTAAACCTTGATGACTTAAGTTTTGCCAGCCGTCACGCCCTGCTATTAAATCATCAAATCAACCCCTTTAAGCCCCTGATGAGTCGTATTGATAAGGATAACATTGACGCCATGGTTACAAGCTCTAAAGAAAGTCTTGCTCCCACAAGCACCCCCAAAGCGGATAAAGCCAGCACCACAAGCGACAGCACCTACATTGGCATTGATGACTTTGCCAAGGTAGAGATGACGGTCGCTCATGTGTTAAGCTGTAACAAAGTAGAAGGTGCGGATAAGCTGTTACAGTTTAGCCTAGATGTGGGCGCAGACAGCCCCCGCAATGTGTTTAGCGGCATTGCCAAGTTTTATGAGCCTGACGTATTGGTCGGCAAAAAAGTCATCTGCGTCACCAACCTTGCCCCACGCAAGATGAAGTTTGGTATCTCTGAAGGCATGATTTTATCCGCTGAAAAAGATGGCAATCTGCAAGTGGTGATATTGCCTGATGATATGGTGGTAGGGGCGAAGTTGGCTTAGTATTGTTTCAGCAGATAAAAGCCAAGTGTAAAAACTTGGCTTTTTCTTTCATTTAGAATTTAGCAATTTAGCCAATCAAATATTTTTAACACCCAAACAAAAACCCCAAACTTTCGTTTAGGGTTTTTGCAGATTTAATGACAAAAATTATTCGTCATCTTCATCTTGAACTTCAGCATCTTCTGACAAGATAGTCACTAGGATATCAGCAGTGATGTCGTGATGCAATTGAATGGTTACTTTGTATTCGCCAACTTGACGGAAAGAACCTTCAGGTAGTTTCACTTCAGCACGATCCACAGGCAAACCTGATTTGGTTAGTGCATCAGCAATATCACGAGTACCGATAGAACCGAATAGTTTACCTTCATCGCCCACTTTAGCACGCATGATAACGTTAACATCTGTTAGGTTATCAGCACGTTCTCTGGCTTCTGCTAGCTCTTTGGCTTCTACCGCTTCAAGTTCCGCACGACGTGCTTCAAATTTTGCGATGTTTGCTGCGTTGGCAGGCAGTGCTTTGCCTTGAGGGATTAGGAAGTTACGACCGTAACCTGCTTTTACTTCAACGGTTTCGCCAAGTTTGCCAAGATTAACGACACGCTGTAATAGAATAACTTGCATGATTTTTCTCCGTTATGGCTTACTTGTGGTTGTCAGTATAAGGCAACAATGCCAAGTAGCGAGCTTGCTTGATAGCAACTGCCAATTGACGTTGATATTTGTTAGACGTACCAGTGATACGACTAGGAACGATTTTGCCATTTTCGCTGATGTATTGTTTTAGCAATTCTACATCTTTATAATCAATGTGAGTGATGCCTTCAGCGGTAAAACGACAGAATTTACGACGACGATAGAAACGTGCCATGATTAGTCTCCTTAAATCAGTTATTCGCTGTCAGCGTCATTCTCACCGTCTTGGGTGCGAACTTCGTTACGGCGGTTGGCTTTGCGGGTGCGTTTGTCTTCAGCTTCTTTGGCTAGGGGCGACTGTTCGGTAATAGCACCTTCACGGCGGATAACCAGACTGCGGATAATGGCATCGTTGTATTTAAACAACTCTTCTAGCTGGGCTAGCGTGGTGTCGTTACACTCAATGTTTAGTAGTACATAGTGTGCTTTGTGGATTTTGTTGATTGGGTAAGCCAATTGACGACGACCCCAATCTTCTAGGCGATGATTAGTACCGCCATTTTCTTCTACTAAGTTTCTGTACTTAGTTACCATATCAGCAACTTGGTTGCTTTGGTCAGGGTGCACAAGTAGCACCACTTCATAATGTCTCATAAGGACTCCCTACGGATTTAAACAGCCACCACCAACGGTAATGGCAAGGAGATTGTAAACTATACTGTTTAAACCTTATATTGGTTAAAATTTAAACACAGTGATTTCACAAAGCGTCTATTATATCCGATCTTTATGATAAAGAAAAGCACTTTATACAGTTTTACTGTCAGATTCTGACAATTCAGCAAGGCGGCGTTTTTCTTCTTGGATTTCAGCAGCTTCTTTAGTTTTAGCAGCATTACGTTCAATAACACCACGTAAAATTTGCCAAATTGCCCCAACCAATAACAGACATACAAACACAGTTAAAATTGGTAAAGCGGCATAGCACGCCCCTGCATAATCTTTCATCAATATACCATGAGCCACGCCCGCAACCGCTGGGGCAACCTGCCCTGTTCCTGCCAGTGTATCCCCTGGGGTTAAAAGCACTGCTACCGCAAACACCCAAAGCACACTTGCCATAGTACGGGGAAAGATTCGTAGCACCAAAGGCAATAAAATCAGCACAAGAACAGAGGCACAAACATAAGTATAAAAAGGCAATTCGTTATCTGGCACACCCTCAACAAGCCTGCTCCACAGCGAAATAACACCCGCCAATAGATCACTGATAGTATCCAAAGGAAGATTTTTGATGATACCTTTTAACCAATCCATAATATTTCAACAATCAAAAGAAAATGCATCATTTTATCACAATTTTTAAGCTAAATTGGAGCAAACTTACAAAAAAGCAATAAAGTCAAACCCCATTAACAACCCTAATCATACTTTTTATCTTGTAATTCTTGGGCTTTGGCTAGGGCTTGAGCGGTCAAAACATCCGCAGGCGGTGCTTGCACATAGTAGCCCTGCTCGGCAAGTTTGGCACGCACGAGCGTAATATCAGCTTGGGCAAGTCTATCCCGCTCATTTAAATCTAAGTGCATGACGAACGCCCCCAGCCCCAATTTAGCCCGCAAAGCACTCGGTAGCACCCCCAGCCAGTCCTTTAATTCGCTGGTGTCATCAGGATAATCGGGGCGGGCGATATAGACATACCAGTCGGGGCTTTTGGGGAACTTATAAACATCACAATGCATGGATTGACCTACTTTTTTAGATTGATTTATGACAAATGAAAAACTTTGCTTGCAAATTTTAGCATTATTTTTCATAATAGGGGCTGATTTTTCAGGAGAGTTCATCTTTTTGCAAGATGACACCGAAGGCGCAAACGTGGCTTGCCAATCGCAAACCGTCCACATTCCCCATAATCGCTCAGGTAAACGGACTGAAAAATCACGATAAATCATTGGATTAGGATTTATCAACACAATCTGGAGAGTAGCAATACACTTGCTCACCGAAGGGAAGAAAACCGCTGAATTATTAAGCATCGGCGGTTGAAAATCTCAGGTCACAGGACAGATGGGGTGCTAAAATGGCTAAGTTTGACCCTGTGGATTGGTTGGCTTAACCTATTATTTTTGCACGCTATTTTTAAGGAAATTGTCATGACCACATCTACCACCGCACCCCAAACCGCTCCCCAAAATACACCTAAGCGCACCCCCCTATTTGATGCCCACATCGCCCACGGTGGCAAGCTCATTGACTTTGGCGGTTGGGAATTGCCTGTCAATTATGGCTCACAAATTGCCGAACACGAAGCCGTGCGTACTGATGCAGGCATGTTTGACGTGTCGCACATGTTGGTGACGGACGTGACGGGCGATGATGCCAAAGCCTATTTTCAAAAGCTCCTTGCCAACGATGTCGCCAAGCTGTCCTTTGTTGGCAAAGCCCTATACTCCGCCCTTTTGAACGATAAAGGCGGTGTCATTGATGATTTAATCGTCTATCGCATGAATGATGCCGAGACTGCTTATCGCATTGTTTCTAATGGGGCAACGCGTGACAAAGACCTTGCTCAATTTGCCAAAATCGCTGACGGCTTTGACATCAGCATCACCCCCCGCTATGAGCTTGCTATGATTGCCGTGCAAGGCTGTAAGGCGGTTGAAAAACTGCTCTCGGTCAAGCCTGAGTGGGCGGATAAGGTCAATGCCCTAAAGCCTTTTGTGGGCACAGACTTAGGTGGTGACTGGTTTGTGGCACGCACAGGCTATACAGGCGAAGATGGCGTGGAAGTGATTATGCCAGCGGGAGATGCCCACGCCTTCTTTGATGCCTTAGTGACGGCAGGTGTTGCTCCGTGTGGTCTGGGTGCTCGTGATACCTTACGCATGGAAGCAGGCATGAATCTCTACGGCAATGACATGAATGACGACGTCAGCCCCCTAGAAGCAGGCATGGCGTGGACGGTGGATTTAAAAAATGATGAGCGTGATTTTGTGGGTAAATCCGCCCTAGTCGCCCTAAAAAGTGCAGGCGTTCAAGTTAAGCAAGTAGGTTTGCTTTTGACTGGCAAAGGCGGTGTCCTGCGTGATGGTATGCAAGTGGTGACGGACGCAGGCGATGGCGTGACGACCAGTGGCGTGTTTAGCCCCACGCTTAAGCAGTCCATTGCCATTGCTCGTGTGCCTGTGGATTTTAACGGTGAGAGTGCCAAAGTCATCATGCGTGGCAAGGAAGTGGACGTGCGAGTGCTGAAGTTGCCATTTGTCAGAAATGGGCAAAAGCAGTTTGATTGATGATTAAATATTGATGATAAAATGGTTGCTTTGGGCTATGCTAATAACTTTTTGATATTTGGCAAAAATTTGTTAATATTAAACCAGTTAATCCAAACACACCATTTTTCTTAATCAATCAAAGGTGATTTTATGAAACACGCCCTTACCCTAAGCCTAATAACCGCCCTACTATTGGGCGGTTGTACCACGGTCAATAACCAATTTAATGCCATGATGGGGGTTCATGCCCCACAAGAAACCGCTGATTATCGCATTGCAGGGACTGGCGGGCTGGCGGTTGGGGTTCAGCCTGGTAGTGCCGAGCGTTCCATTTATTTGTACTCTTTTAGCGTCAAGCTTTTGACTGCTGACAGCGTGCGTTCAGTCAAGGTGGAACGCCTAAACAATGATGGCACAAAAACACTGATGATTGATGACAGCATCAACCGCACCAATGGCGACTGGCAAGCCCAACAGCCACAAGGGGCTAGGTCGTATCTGTCAGGCAAAGGGCTTGGTAATGTTACGTGGGTTGGTCATTCGCCCAAACGCAATATGACCCAAGAACAAGCCCCTTGGCTATATCAATCAGGCGACACCAAAGAAAATTATCTCATCACCATTACCGATTTAAATGGTAAAGTAACAACCTTTACCCAGCCATTGGTAATTACACAAATTGCCAAAACCACTTATTTGCGTACCATTGAAAAAACGCCGAGTAATTAAATCAATTCATTCACCCAACCCACTCACTAGGAGAATCCCATGAGTAATATCCCAAGCGATTTAAAATACGTTGCCAGCCACGAATGGCTAAAACTAGAAGCGGACGGTATCATCACCGTTGGCATTACTGACCACGCCCAAGATTTGCTGGGCGATGTGGTCTTTGTTGAATTGCCCGAAGTAGGCACAGCGGTAGAAGCCGACCAAGAGATTGCCGTGGTGGAATCTGTCAAGGCAGCATCTGATGTCTATGCCCCAATCAGTGGCGAAATCGTTGCTATCAATGATGAGCTGGTGGACAGCCCAGAGCTTGCCAACGAAGACCCTTATGGTAAGGCATGGTTCTTTAAAATTAAGCCTAGCAATCCTGCCGATTATGATGGCTTGATGAGTGCGGAAGATTATCAGAATAGCTTGTGATTAAAAAAATTCATGGCGTGGGCAAAATGCTTACGTCATGATTTTTTCAGTAAGTTAATTTAATTATATGAATTCATTTTTAAATAATCACGTTTATTTTTTTAAATAAATAGGAATTTTTATGTTTAATTTTTTTAAAAAAAAAGATTTTTCCTTTACTGATCCATTTGAACCTATCATAGAAGTGGATACTGAAAAAGGTGTAAAATCTTATTTAAATAGCTTGTCAAAAATTAGCTATGAAGCTTTGTGTATAGAATTTTCAAATGTTATGGCTGCAAAACACAATCACAAAATGTCAGGTATTGGTAATTTTGCACAAAACCAAAAAATTGTTACAGATTTAACAGACAAAGCCACTTTAATTTGTATATCTATCTTTGGGTATCAAACTCTCATGGAGTTTTCAAATAATGATATGCGTGTTGTAAATCAGTTAGTGAATGCCTGTGATAACAAAGTCGCAGCTCAACCTGTAGAACCAGAAGAACATGGTAGACGTTTAATAGAAATGCTAGAGTCTCACATCCTACATTGATTTTTATATTCTACACATTAAAGTAAGGAAACCCCATGCCATTTAACACCTTTTCCGACCTATTTTATGAAAATGCCTTTACTCACCGTCATCTTGGCGATGATGATAAGGCACAAGCCGACATGTTAAAGACAGTGGGCTTTAATGACCTAGACAGCTTTGTCAGTGCCGTTGTGCCAAACACGGTACGCCTAAATAAAGCCCTAGACCTACCGCCTGCCATGAGCGAGCATAATGCCCTAGCCAAACTGCGTGCCATGGCGGATAACATCACCGTAGCAAAAAGCTATATCGGGCAAGGCTATGCCCCCACTCGCTTACCTGCGGTTATCCAGCGTAACGTGCTAGAAAACCCCGGTTGGTACACCGCCTACACCCCTTATCAAGCCGAGATTTCCCAAGGTCGCCTAGAAGCCCTGCTAAACTTCC
>RRZU013091759.1_pt1 | contig 14902 bp, 14 predicted proteins | sample 2165561 | NCBI WGS metagenome assembly RRZU01 (sample SAMN10456909, study PRJNA506462) | wastewater metagenome | isolation source: wastewater sludge | place: USA: Moscow, Idaho
AGCTGCTGCCGGAAACCGTGTTCGGCCTGGTCAAGCGCCACCGGATCGGCATGGTGCTCGACCGCTGGGTCATCGCCCATTCGATTCGGCTGCTGCGCGAGCGCCGGGCGCGCGGCCGTTCGGCGATCCTGTTCATCAACATCTCCCCGACCATTCTGCGCGACGAGGAGCTGTTCAACTGGTTGCAGAGCGGACTGCACAAAACCGAGGTTCCCGCTTCCAGCTTGGTGTTCGAGATCGCGGAAACCACCGCCGAGGTGAACAAGCAAACTCTTCTGCCGTTTTTGAAGCGGATCAAGGAACTGGGATGCGGGATCTCCCTGGACCACTTCAGCGGCCACGAACGGTCGCAGTCGCTGGTCCAGCTTCTGCAAGTCGATTACGTCAAGCTGGACGGGCGACACTCCCAGGACTTGCTCAACGACAAACTCCGCCAGCAGGAACTCGGCCGCTTGGCTCGCGAGCTGGCCACCCAAGGCGTGACCACCATCCTCACCGGCATCGAGGACAGCGCCACCCTGCCCGTCCTGTGGTCTTGCGGCATCGACTACGTGCAGGGCTTTCTGCTGCAACGACCGCACACCGACATGAGCTTCGACTTCGAGCACGTCGTGCTGTGACCGGCGATGCGGGTCGAACCGGCGACCGGGTTGTTGGACGCGGCCGAGTACCGGCCCTCGCCGAATTGCGATGACCGGCCCGCCGGCGTGGCGGCGGATTTGATCGTGGTCCACGGCATCAGTCTGCCGCCCGGCGATTTTGGCGGACCCTGGATCGACGCCTTGTTCGCCAATACCCTGGACCCGGCGGCCCACCCGTACTTTCGGAGCATCGCGGGGTTGCGGGTATCGGCGCATTTGCTGATCCGCCGGGATGGCGAAACGGTGCAGTACGTGCCGTTCCATCGCCGGGCTTGGCACGCCGGCGCGTCTGTTTACGCCGGTCGCCCGCGCTGCAACGACTTCAGCATCGGCATCGAGCTGGAAGGGACCGACCATCGGCCCTACGACGACCGCCAGTATTCGCGGCTGGCGGCGGCGGTCGCCGCGCTGCGCATCGCTTATCCCGCGATCCCGCCGGACCGGCTGGCCGGCCATTCCGATATCGCGCCGGGCCGCAAGACCGATCCGGGTCCCGCGTTCGACTGGGCGCGGCTGCGCCGGATGTTGAGGGACGACGCCGCTAGATGACGTAGGCGGGATCGGCGCCTTGTCCCGCTGGCGGCTCCCACCGGGCCGGTTCGCGCGAAACGGGTTCCGGCCGCCTCGCCCCGTCCCCCAGCAGGGCCGCTGCCTGTTCGGCCCAAGCCGCCACCAGTTCGGCTGCCGGACGAGATTCGCACAGGTGGCAACCCTGGCCGGCCCACAAGGCCATGAAATCGGTCATGCCCCGTTCGGCCGCAATCTGCCCCAGCTCCTGGGTAAGGAACAGTTGCAGCGGGAAACCGGGCAATTCGGCTTCGTGCGCGTGCAATTCGTCCACCAGCCGATTGCGCAGAACCCGGCCGCAACGCCCGGTGAAAACCCGGCTCAGGGTCGTGGCGATTTCGCTGCCCTGGCTCAACAGCGCCTTGTAGGCGGGATGGGCGCCGCTCTCGGGACAAGCCAGAAACGCGGTCCCCATTTGCACGCCGGCCGCGCCCAACACCCGCGCGGCGGCGATACCGCGCCCGTCCATGATGCCGCCGGCGGCGATGATCGGCAGCCGGACATGCTTGGCCAGCAGCGGCACCAGGGTCAGGATACCGACCAAACCCTGTTCGGGATGGCCGATGAAGGTTCCCCGGTGCCCGCCCGCTTCGGCGCCTTGGGCGACGATGAAATCCACCCCGCTTTCTTCCAGCACGATCGCTTCCAGCAGATGGGTGGCGGTGCCGAGAATCGCCACCCCGGCGTCCCGCAGCAACTCCAGACAAACGGCGTCCGGCACGCCGAAGATGAAGCTCAGCGCCGGCACTTTTTCGTCCAGCACCACGTCCAGTTGCTCGACGAAATCCGGCGGCTCGGGCGGTTCGGCGGTTTCCGGCGACAGCCCCAGTTCGGCGCGGTACGGCGCCAGCAGCTCGCGAGCGCGGGCGATGCGGGCGGCATCGACCTTGGCGGGCGCGTTGGCCGCCAAGCTGACGGCGAACGGCCGGTCGGTGAGCGCGCGCACTTCGGCGATGGCTTCCCGCAATTGTTCGGGTCGCAGATAGCCGCCCGCCAGCGACCCGAGACCGCCGGCCTCGGCGACCGCCGCCACCAGTTGCGGGGTGCCGGGGCCGCCGGTCATGGGCGCTTGGATGATCGGATAGCGGATGCCGAGTCGCTCGGTCAGTGCGGTGTTGGACCAGTTCATGTCGGTTTGGAACCCGTGGCTGAGGCATTGAAGAAAAGGTCGTTCGGGCGCTTGCGAATGGCGCCCGCCGACGATGGGTCGGTCGCCATGGCTCATCCCTCGTCCAATAGCCGCCGGACGATATACCCGGCCAGTAGAATACCGAACAGCGCCGGCATATAGGAAATCGTGCCGTTCACCGCGCGGGGCCGGCCGGGCGCGTCGTCGCCGACCGGCTGATGGGGCAATGGCTGACGGCGCGGCTCGTCGCTGTAGATCACCGGATAATCGAGCGGCGCATCCAGCTCCCGCAGCTTGCGGCGCAACTCCCGCGCCAATGGGCACACCTGGGTCTGGTTCAACCGAGCCACCCGCACCCGGCTCACGTCCAGACAATTGCCCGCGCCCAGCGCCGAAATCACCGGCACGCCGTGGCGATGACAGGCCGCCACCAGCGCCGCCTTGCAGGCGATGCTGTCGATGCAGTCGGCGACGTGATCGTAGCGAACGGCCGCGACCAATGCTTCCGCCGCGTCCGGCCGGAGAAATTCGCCGACCAAGGTCAGCTCCAGGCCGGGATCGATGTCGCGCAGCCGCTCGGCCATCACCTCCACTTTGGGTCGGCCCAGCGTCGAATGCAGCGCCAGCAATTGCCGGTTGAGGTTGGAGGGAGAGACGACATCGTGATCCAGCAGGGTCAAGCGGCCGATGCCAGCGCGGCCCAAGGCTTCGGCGGCGTAACCGCCGACCCCGCCCAGCCCGGCGACCAGCACGTTCGCGGCCCGCAGTCGGTCCAACCCCTCGACGCCGATCAGGATTTCAGTGCGCGCCCGCGGATGCGTCATCGGGAATTCCGAACAGCCGGCGGGCGTTGGCGGTGGTGGCGGCGGCGATTTCGGCCGGGTCGGCGCCGCGCAGCTCGGCCACGCAAGCCAGCACCTCCGTCAGATACGCCGGCTCGTTGCGCGCGCCGCGATGGTTGCTCGGCGGCTGGTCGGGCGCATCGGTCTCCAGCATGAAGCCGTCCAGCGGCAAATAGCGGATCAGGCCACGCAGCCGGGTGGCGCGCGGATAGGTCAGCGGTCCGCCGAAGCTGAGCAGGATGCCCAAATCCAGCAAGCGCCGGGCCTGATCCTCGCTGCCGGAGAAGCTGTGCACCACGCCGCGCACGCCGGAAAAGCGCCGGACCCGCTTGATGACGTGATCGACCGCGTGGCGGGCGTGCACGATGACCGGCAAGTCGTGGCGGCGGGCCAGGCGCAATTGCCCGACGAAGTATTCGGCCTGAAGATCGGGATCGAGGTCGGGGAGGTAATAGTCCAGGCCGCATTCGCCGACCGCCACCGGCCGTTCCCGGACCAACCAGTCGGCCAGCGCGCCGAGATGCTCGGGACGATGCTCCGCCAGATAGGCCGGGTGCAGCCCGTAGCTCGGATACAATCCCGGATAGCGCGCGGCGACGGCCTTGAGCTTCGGCCACAAGCGGGCGCTGACCGCCGCCAGCACCTGCGCCGCCACGCCGCCCGCCCGCGCTCGCCGGAAGGCGTCGTCGCGGTCGGGATCGAAGCTGGGGTCGTCGAAATGGTTGTGGCTGTCGATCAGCGCGAGCATCGACCCGCGCGCCTCAGGCGATCACGATCCGCACGTTGGCGGCGCGACCGAACACCGAGGACGGGGTGATCCCGAACATGTTGCGGAAGGCCCGGCTGAAATGCGAGGAGTCGGCGAAGCCCGCGCCCAGCGCCGCGTCGGTCAGGGTATCGCCCTTGGCGATCAGGGCCGCCACCACCCGCATCCGGTGCCACTGGCGGAAGCGCCGGATCGGCACGCCGACTTCCTCTTTGAACAGATGGACCAAGCGGGTCGGCGACAGGTTGACGTGCTCGGCCAGCTCGTTCATCGAATAGCTGTGGCTCAAATCTTCCTTCATCAAGCGGATCACCCGCTGGATCCGGCCGTCCAGCGGCTGTTGCCGCGCTTCCGGGTTCGGCGGGGGAATCAGGCGGTCCAGCAGGCCGTGAATCGCCGCCGCGTCCGGCTCGCGCTCCCACGCCTCGCGCAGCGCGGCCAGGACCGCTTCCTCGCCGCTCAGCCCGTAGAGACACTGCCATTCGCCGTCGAGCATGGCGTCCTGAATCGCCTTGTAATCCTCGCTTTCCGGCTCGACGAACAGGATCGCCATGAGGGCGCCGCCGACCTGGATCTCGTGCAGGCAGCCCGGCGGCACCAGCACGCTCCGGCCTTCCCGCCAGACGCTGCTCTCGCTTTCCAGAACCCGGAACGGTTTGTCGATGCCCACGCACAGCGCGGCGGAACCGAGCCGGTGCTCGGAGATATCCGGCAGGTGGCCCATGAAAAATCCGCGATTTTGCCAAATATACAGCTTGCTCAAGGTGTTCCTTCCCCATGTGGTTTTCGGGAGCGCGGACCGCGCCCGGGCTCCCCGACGTGGGGCATGGCGCCGCGCCGCAGTTCGGTGGCGCCATGCCCGACAGCGATGAAAGTGTAGTGTTCCCGCGCGCCGCTAGCCAGTTTCGACAAAACCCCACCACTTTCGACAAGCCCCGCTCCCCATAAAGCCATTAGGCTTCCGGAATCCGCGACGTTCACCCACCGTCTCGCGCACGACCGTCCGGCCAAGCGCGGCAGAGAGGATTTGGAGCCATGTACGATTACATCATCGTGGGCGCGGGTTCGGCCGGCTGCGTGCTGGCCAACCGCCTGTCCGCCGACCCGAGCCAACGGGTCTGCCTGCTGGAAGCCGGTCCCGAGGATACCAGCCCGTGGATCCACATTCCGGTGGGCATTTTCTTCCTGATGCGCAGCAAGACCTTGAACTGGCGCTATAGCACCGAGCCGCAAGCGCAGCTTTACCGGCGCCGGCTGTTCTGGCCGCGCGGCAAAACCTTGGGCGGCAGCAGCTCCAGCAACGCCATGGTCTACACGCGCGGCCATCGCTGGGACTACGACCACTGGGCCGAGCTGGGCAACTCGGGCTGGAGCTACGCCGACCTGCTGCCCCTGTTCAAGCGCAACCAGAACCAGGAACGCGGCCCGTCGGCCTATCACGGCACGGGAGGGCCGCTCAACGTCGCCGACCTGCGCCAGCGCAGCGAAATCAGCGCCGTCTTCGTTCGCGCCGCCGAGGAAGCCGGCTACCCGATCAGCGACGACTTCAACGGCGCCGAGCAGGAAGGCGTCGGATTCTACCAGGTCACCCAGAAGGATGGCCGCCGTTGCAGCAGCGCCCGCGCCTATCTGCGACCGGCCCGCCAGCGGCCGAATCTGACGGTCGTGACCGACGCTCTGGCCAGCCGAATCCTGTTCGATGGCCAGCGGGCGGTCGGCGTGGCCTATCTCGCCCGCGACGGGCAGACGGTCGAATTGACCGCTCGGCGCGAGGTGCTGCTGTCCGGCGGCGCGATCAACTCGCCGCAGTTGCTGTTGCTCTCCGGGGTCGGCCCGCGCGCCGAACTGGAGCGGCACGGCATCCCGCTCGTCCACGAATTGCCCGGCGTCGGCCAAAACTTGCAAGACCACCTGGACATCATCGTCGCCCATCGCGACCGCCGGCGGGCGTCCTACGGCTTCGCGCTGTCGTTTCTGCCGCGCCTGCTCGCGGGGATCGTCGAATATCTTCGCCACGGGCGCGGCTTTCTCACCAGCAACTTGGCGGAAGCCGGCGGCTTCGTCAAATCCGACCCCGCGCTGCCGTTGCCCAACCTGCAATATCATCTGACCTCGACCCTGCTCGACGACCACGGTCGCCGCATCTGGCACGGCTACGGCTATTCCCTGCACGTCTGCGACCTGCGGCCCAAGAGCCGGGGCCATCTCGCCCTGAACAGCGCCGATCCGCGCGATCCGCCGCTGATCCAGCCCAACTATCTGAGCCACCCCGACGATCTGGAAACCCTGCTGGCCGGGGTGAAAACCTGCCGCGACATTCTGGCGGCGCACGCTTTCGACGGCTATCGCGGCGAGGAACTGTTCCCCGGCGAGTCGGTGCGCGGCGACGACGAATTGAGGGAATTTATCCGTCGCCGGGCCGAAACCATCTACCACCCGGTCGGCACCTGCAAGATGGGCCGCGATCCGCTGGCGGTGGTCGATGACCGGCTGCGGGTGCGCGGGCTGAGCGGGCTGCGGGTGGTGGACGCCTCGATCATGCCGACCCTGATCGGCGGCAACACCAATGCCCCGACCATGGTCATCGGGGAGAAGGCGGCGGACCTGATTCTGGCCGAACAGAGCGGATCGGTCGCCAGGGCAGCCTAGCGGCCAAATACTCGCCCATGGCCTCTTCGGGCAACGGCGGACTGACCCAATCGCCCTGGATGCCGTCGCAACCGTAGTCGCGCAGCATCTCGCGCTGCTCGGCGGTTTCCACTCCCTCGGCGACGGTCGCCAGCCGCAGGCTCTTGGCCAGCGCGATGATGGTCTGGACGATGGCGTTCGCATCGCCGTTGTCATCCCGCCCCAGCTCGCGCACGAACGAGCGGTCGATCTTGAGCTTGTCCAGAGCGAAGCGCCGCAAATAACTCAGGCTCGAATAGCCGGTGCCGAAATCGTCCATCGTCAACCGGACGCCCAGCCGCTTGAGCGCGCGCAAGGTTTCCAGCACCGGTTCGGCTTCGGCCATCAGGATGGATTCGGTCAATTCCAGTTCCAGCCAGCGCGGTTCCAGCTCCGACTCGGCCAGCGCGGCGGCCACCGTGCTCGGAAAATCCGAGCGCCCGAACTGCAAGGCGGAAATATTGACCGCCACCGGCGGCGGCGACAAACCCCGCGCCTGCCAGTCGCGGATCGCGCGGCAGGCGGCGCGCAACACCCACTGGCCCAGCGGCACGATCAGCCCGGATTCTTCGGCCACCCCGATAAACCGAATCGGCGAAAGCATTCCCAAATCGGGATCGGTCCAGCGCACCAGCGCCTCCATGCCGACCAGATCGCCGGTCGCCAGCGCGATTTGCGGCTGGTAATGCAGCGTCAACCCTCCCTGCTCGATCACTTGCCGCAACCGGTGTTCGATGTGCAACCGTTCCAGCGTTCCGGCGGTGAGATCGGCGGTGAAGAACTGAAAATTATTGCGACCGTGATCCTTGGCCCGATACATGGCGAGATCGGCATTGCGGAGCAGCGTTTCGGCATCCTGGCCATCGGCGGGGAACAGGCTGATACCGATGCTGGCGCTGCTGGCGAGCATATAACCTTCGATCTCGAAGGGCTGGGACAGGGCGGATAAACTCTGTCCGGCCAAGTGGCCCGCGTCCTCGGCGCGGCGCCGATCGCTCAGCACGATCACGAACTCGTCGCCGCCGCGCCGGCAGACCGTGTCGCCCTCGCTGACCAACTCGTTCAGCCGCTGCCCGAAACCCTGGAGCAGACGATCACCGACCGCGTGCCCCAGGGAATCGTTGATGGTCTTGAAGCGATCCAGATCGAGCAGCAGCACCGCCACCAAGCGGTGGTGCCGGATCGCCTGGGCCAGGGCTTGGTGCAGGCGATCCTGCAACAAGATGCGGTTGGGCAAGCCGGTCAGGGGGTCGTGATGAACGAGGTATTGAATTCTTGCTTCGGCCGCCTTGCGAACCGATATGTCGTTGAAAATCGCGATGTAATGGCCGATCCGATCTTCGGCGTCGCGCAGCGCCGTGATGCCCAGCCACTCGGGGTAAACCTCGCCGTTTTTGCGGCGATTCCAGATTTCGCCTTGCCAGTGCCCCAGCTCCTGCAAAGAGGCCCACATCTCCCGATAAAAATCCCGGTCGTGGCGGCCGGACGACAGCAGTCGCGGATTTCGTCCGCAGACTTCCTCCAGCGAATAACCGGTCACCTCGGTAAAGGCGCGGTTGACCATCAGGATGCGGTTGTCGCGGTCGCTGATCAGAATACCCTCGGCGCTCTGCTCGTAAACGGCGGCGGCCAGCCGGAGTTCCTGTTCGGCGCGCAGCCGCTGATCCTCGCGCTCGAAATTATCGAGGGCGAACGAAACATCGGCCGCCATCTCGTCGAGCAGATCGACCAGTTCGGGATCGAAGAACTCCGGCTCGGAAGCGTACAGGCTGAACGCGCCGATCACCTCGCCGCCCCGCTTCAGCGGAAACGCGGCGCACGAGCGCACGCCGGCGGTCGCCACCAGCGTTTGCCAGTCGGTTTGATCGTCCTGGCCGTGCAACAAATCGTTGCCTATCCAATGCGAGCTGCTGGCCAGCACCCGGCTCGCCGGTTGGTACGGCAGCGCCGAGCCCTCTCCGATCGGCTCTCCCAGCGAAACCAGCCGGCCGCGCAGATCGCCGAAGGCGGCCACCACCTGCGGCTGCTTGGCGTCCGGCTCCAAGAGACCGATCCAGGCCCCCTTGAGTTCGCCGCACTTCACCGCGATCCGACAGATTTCCTCGAACAGCCGGTCGTGGCTGTCGTCGTTGCGCAGAATGGCTTGATTGGTCAGGCCCAACGCCGCGTAGAACCGGGTGATTCGAGCCAAGCGCTGCTCGATGCGTTTGCGGGCCGTGATGTCGTCGATCACCACGATGAGGTATTCGGGCTGCCCGTCGGCGTTGCGCAGCAGCGAAACCGTGAGACTGGCCCAGACGATGCCGCCATCCCGGTGGACGTAGCGTTTTTCCATCGAGTAGGTCTGGATTTGATCCGCCAGCACCTGCCCCGCCAGCCAGAGATCCTTCTCCAGATCCTCGGGATGGGTGATGTCGTGAAAGGTCTTTTGCAGCAGCTCTTGGCGCGAGTAGCCGACCATCGCGCACAAGCGGTCGTTGACCAGCAACCAGCGGCCGTCGGGCGCGACGTGCGCCATCCCGACCGCCGCTTGCTCGAAGGTGGCGCGAAAGCGGCGCTCTTGGGCGATCAAGGCCATTTCCGTGCGCTTGCGCTCGGAAATATCGCGGACCACCGATTGGAAATAGCGCTGCCCCTGGTGGCTGATGGCCCGAGCGCTGATCTCGACGGGGAACGGGCTGCCGTCAAGCCGCCGGTGCGTGCGCTCGAACACGGCGCCGCCGGTTTCGGCCACCCGGCGGTAGTCGTCCGCCAAGGCATCCCGCGAGTCGGGAAAACGCAACTCCCGCACATGGCGGCCCCGCAGCGCCTCGGGGGCGCAGCCGTAGTATTCTCGAACGCGGTCGTTCACCTCGATGATCGTGCCATCCTCGGCCAGCAGCACCACCACATCCAGGGACTGCCGGAGCAAGGCTTCGTAACGCTGGCGCAGGTTGGCCCGTTCCAGGTCGATGTGGAGGCGCTCCAGCATGAAGCGGGCTCTGGTGTTCCGCCACCAAAACAGAATGCAGGTCGCGCCGGTCACCAAAGCGAACAGCGACACGAACCCCATCCAGGCCAACAAGCGGGCGCTGACCGCCGCCTCGCCAAAGTGCCGGAGCACTTCCCGGTAGGCGAGCATTCCCGGAATCACGGTCAACAGCACCAGCAGTAGCAGTAGCGTGACCGGCATCCAAGCCGTGCGCGGAGGCGTCCGCGACAACGCTTCCAGTTGCCTCTCGGCTTCGAGCCGCCGGAGCAACAAAAACAGCAGCAAGGTGGTCGCGACGACGAACGCCCAACCCTTGGTGGTTTGCAGGCGCGTGCTTGCTTCGGGGTCCAGATTCAACCACAGTACCAGTTGATCGGACCCAAAGATCCAGAACGCCGCCGCCAGCGCGTAGAGAAGGGCGAGAGAGAGCGAATGTCTCATGGCGGACTCAACGACCTTGAATCACAATTCCATCCGGCCATTTGTCGGAAAAAGGGTAAGGATATTGCTCTTTGCATGTTCAGTATAGGCGGTGCTCGCGGCGACCAATGATGTCTTTTCGAGACTCTTTTCTATTCCATTAAAGGTCTAATGAATGAACAATGGCAGACCGCCCCGCCCGGCATCGGCGGCGGCCGGCATCGGCGCCGGTCCGGTGGGCGCCCGAGCAGCGATCCCGGCGCTGTGGCGGATCTGGCCCGATCAGCCCATTTCCCGGTTCCAAAGGAGGGTCTCATGCAGCGCGGCGACATCCTGCCCTTTCTGGTTTCTCTGGGTATTACCGGCCTGCTGACCTGGGGGCTGGTGTATTTCATCGACGAATGGTGGGGGCGCTTGCCCAAGGCTGTCGCCCTGACCGTTTGCATCTTGCTGGCGGTGCTGGTGATCGGCTATCCCATCTATGCCCTGGCGCGCTGGTCGGATCGCTATCTGGCCCGGGTGCGGGAAGCCAAAGCGCGCAGGGAACGGGCCGAATAGGCGAAAAACCACCACCCGCCCGTCGCGCCGATCCTCATGTTCGGACGCATCCAGAACTGGCTCCGGCGCCGACGGCTCGAACGCGCCCGCATCCCCGACGCGGAATGGGCGGCGACGATCGCCAACTTGCCGTTGCTGGCCGGCCTGAAGCCGGTGGAGCTGGCGCGCTTGCGCGATCTGGCGAGCCTGTTTCTGCGAGAGAAGGCGCTGGAACCGGCCGGCGGACTGGAACTCGCGCCGGAAATGGGGCCGCTCATCGCCGCGCAAGCCTGCTTGCCGATCCTCAATCTGGGGTTGGATTACTATCGGGGCTGGAGTTCGGTGATCCTGTATCCCGAAGGCTTCCTCGCCCACCACGAATACACCGACCCGATCGGCCTGGTCCACAGCGTCCACCGCCCGCTGATCGGCGAAGCCTGGGAGCGCGGGCCGGTGATCCTGTCCTGGGCCGACATCGTGGACGCTCTGGCCGAACCGGGCTTGAACGTGGTGATTCACGAAATGGCCCACAAGCTGGACATGCTGACCGGCGAGGTCAACGGTCTACCGCCGCTGCATCGCGGCATGTCGGTGCGGGATTGGAGCCGGGTCTTCAACGCGGCTTACCGGCGACTGTGCCGGGAGGTGGATCGCGGCCTGCCGACGGCGCTGGACCCTTACGCCGCCGACAGTCCCGGCGAATTTTTCGCCCTGATCAGCGAGGCGTTCTTCGAGACGCCGGAGACGGTCAACGAAGCCTACCCCGACGTTTACCCGCAACTCCAGGCGTTTTACCGGCAAGACCCGCTCGCGCGCCGGACGGATGACGAACCTCCGCCGGCCGCGCCCGATCCGCCGGACTCCGCGACGGCAGATGATCGTTGCTCCAGCGGGCCATTTGCATGAGCTACCAGAAATCGTCCAGGCGGGCCGGTTCCCAGGCGGCTCGCCGCACTTTCCAATCGCCGCGGCCATAGCGCACCCATTCCAAGTCGAAGCGATACAGATCGGCGGTCAGCCCCGCCAGTTCATCGGCGCGGGCCACCGGCCGGCCGGCCATGGCCGCCGCCACGCTGACCAGCGCCCGCTCCGGTTCGGGAAACTCGATGCCGCGCACGCGGACGAACAGGTGGATCGACTGCTGGCGCAGGACATGGAGCCGGAGCAGATTTTCCACCGCCTTGCGGTCGAGTCCCCGCTCGTCGGCGTAATCGTCCGCGATCAGCGCGCGAAGATCGCGCACGTTGCGCTCCTCGGCGGCGGTCGCGGCACGCTCGGTCAGTTCCCGGATTTCGGCTTCGGGCGAAGAGTGGCGCGAACAGGCGGCCAGCGCCAGCCCGATGGCGACCCAGAATCCGAAACCGGCCGCAGCCAGATTCGACGGCCACAAGGTCATGCGTCCTCCCTCCAAGCCGGATTACAATCGACGCTCATTCGCTCATCGCCTCAAAGCCACGCGGGACATACCATGAATCATCGGTTTGAAGTCTTGGACAAGTCGATTTGCTACAGCGGTTTTTTCCGCATGGAAAAATATCGGCTGCGCCACGAGCTGTTCGCCGGCGGCTGGAGTTCGGAAATGACCCGCGAATGCCTGGAGCGCGGTCACGCGGTCGCGATCTTGCTGTACGACCCCGACTCCGATCGGGTGGTTTTACTCGAACAATTTCGAGTCGGCGCGCTGGAATTTCCGGGCGGACCCTGGTTGCTGGAGATCGTCGCCGGCATCATGGACGATCCCGACGAAACGACCGAGGAGGTGGCCCGGCGCGAAACGGTCGAGGAAGCGGGCTGCGAAATCCTCGACCTGATCCCGATCTGCCACTATCTGGTCAGTCCGGGCGGCACGTCCGAGACCATCACCCTGTTCTGCGGGCGAGTGGATGCGTCCACCGTCGCCGGCGGGGTGCGCGGCGTCGCCGCCGAACACGAGGACATCCGAGTATCGGTCGTCTCCCGCGCGGAGGCGCTGGACTTGTTGCACGCCGGCCGCATCAATTCCGCCGCGCCGATCATCGCCCTGCAATGGCTGGAATTGAACTGGCCGAAGCTGCTGGCGCGCTGGGGCGTTCCCTCGGCTTAAACGCCCAGCCAGCGCAGGTCGGGATCGGCTTGCGACCGACTCCAGATCTCGCGAAAAAGCTCCAGCAACTCCCTCATCCGCTGGGTGGAGTTCGGCTCGTAAATGCCGAGCAGGCGGCGCGGATCGCCGAAATGCAGCAGCGCGCGCTCGTCGGCGATGGCGAACCCCTGCCCCAGTTCCGGTCGATCCGGGAGCTGTTCGTGCCGGTTCGGGGTGCGGAGAATTAAAGCGGTGGTCAGGCGTTCGCCCAGCCGCACCAGTCCCGGACAAGCGTTGCGCCAGTCTCGCGCCGGCGGCAACAGCAGGTGGAGGCGCAGCTTGGGCTGGCTCACCACCCGGTTGCGGATGGCGGCGAGCACGTCGGCATCGTTGTACAGTTCCGGCCGCACCAGCGGCGCGTACAGATACAAGGTGCGCCGCAAGCCGTCCAGCAGGTCCAGCAGGGCGCGCCGGCTGTCGTCCGGCCCGTCGAGCGTCATCGTGGATTTCCGGTCGTCGTCCGCCATGGCGGCCTCCTCGCTTCGCCAGCCCGTCAACCCTTCGGCCGTCAACCGTTGCGGTAGGCCGGGCTCCACGGAGCCGGGGTCACCCGAGCTTTATCGGTCATGGACGAACACTTCCGGCCTTCGTAAAACTCGTATTTCCGATTATTGAATAGCGGGAATGGCTCGCCGAGCAGTTGCGCCCACTTGTAGCAGGTCATAAACGTAATATCGTCTTCGTACTCCCACACGTCTTCCGACCTGTCATTGGTTTTGACCAGACAGCACCCGTACCGCTCGTCGTTGGCCGCGAGCTGCACGTCCGCTCGGAAATCCGTCGCCGCCGCGATGGAAGCGTTTTGCGCCAAAAACAGACCGAGCGCCGCCCCGAAAAAGCTGGATCGTTTCATAACGCCTTGCCCCCCTCAATGGTTCCCAGGTTCGATTTGATGACGCCACAGTATAGCAAACCCCGACAAAACCCCGCTTCATCCCGCCGCCCCGCCCCGCAGGGCGGAGACTGCCGCAACTATCGCACCCCGCGCGCCTGCGCGGCGGCGCTGCCGGTGTACCCGGCGGGCGTCAGGGCCAACAGCCGCCGCTTCGCCTCGTCGGGAATCGCCAGATCGGCGACGAACGCCCGCAGCGTTTCGCGATCCACCCGCTGGCCGCGCGTCAGCGCCTTGAGCTGCTCGTAAGGCCGCTCGATGCCGTAACGGCGCATCACGGTCTGGATCGGCTCGGCCAACACTTCCCAGTTGGTGTCCAGGTCGGCGTCCAAAGCCGCCGCGTTCACCTCCAGCTTGCCGATGCCTTTCAGGCAGGACTGATAGGCCACCAGCGAATGGGCCAAGCCGACCCCCAAGGTGCGCAACACGGTCGAGTCGGTCAAATCGCGCTGCCAGCGCGACACCGGCAGCTTGCCGGCCAAGTGATCGAGCAGCGCGTTGGCGACCCCCAGATTGCCCTCGGCGTTCTCGAAATCGATCGGGTTGACCTTGTGCGGCATGGTCGAGGAGCCGACTTCGCCGGCCACGGTTTTCTGATGGAAATAGCCGATGGCGACGTAGCTCCACACGTCGCGGCAGAAATCCAGCAGCACGGTGTTGGCGCGCATCACGGCGTGGAAGAACTCCGCCATGTACTCGTGCGGCTCAATCTGGGTGGTGTAGGGATTCCAGTCCAATCCTAAATCTTCAGTGACGAAGCTGCGGGCGAAACCCTCCCAGTCCACTTCCGGGTACGCCGCCAGATGCGCGTTATAGTTGCCCACCGCGCCGTTGATCTTACCCAGCAGCGGCACGGCGACCAGTTGCGCCCGCTGCCGTTTCAGCCGGTAAGCGACATTCGCCATTTCCTTACCCAGCGTGGTCGGTGAGGCGGGCTGGCCGTGGGTGCGGGCTAGCATCGGCTGATCGGCGTGTTGATGCGCCAGTCGAATCATGGCGTCGATCAGCGCGTCCAGTTGCGGCAATAGCGCCTGAGTGCGCGCTTCGCGCAGCATCAGCGCATACGCCAGATTATTAATGTCTTCGGAGGTGCAGGCGAAATGAATGAATTCACTGACCGCCTCCAGTTCGGCGTTGCCGGCGATCTTCTCCTTGAGCTCGGCATTGCGGGCGATCCGCCCCTCCACCCGTACCTTGGGATGGGCGCGGGCGAAGCGGCCGAGCACGCGCGGCAGCACGGTGTCGCCGAAATCCTCCTGGATGCCGAGCCGCGCCCAGCCCTCCAGCTCCGCCCCGCCGATGGCGCTTACCGCCTCGTCGTTGAGGGCGAGAAGCCGGCGGGCGTAGG
>RRZU012199108.1_pt1 | contig 14899 bp, 13 predicted proteins | sample 2165561 | NCBI WGS metagenome assembly RRZU01 (sample SAMN10456909, study PRJNA506462) | wastewater metagenome | isolation source: wastewater sludge | place: USA: Moscow, Idaho
AAAATGTGCTGAAACTGTGCGTTTTGGATGAGGTTTTCAAAAGTTTTTAGAACTTCTGGTTTGCTGCAATATTTTGATTTTTGATAATTTCTCAGTCCCGTTTTGCCTTTTGGAGAGAACTGATCATATTTCGCAATGGTGTTCAGAAGATGATAGTTTGCGCCGTATTGACGAGCATTATAAGGCGGATCGAGATAGAGAATATCGCCTTCGATTTTTTTGATTAATTCGTTGGCATCTTCATTATAAACCTCGTGCTGATTTTTCGTGATTTCAAAATTAGCAGGCTGAAGTTCCAATTTTTTCTGCGCCGATTTTTTGATTTGTTTTAAAAACGCACCATAAACCGACGCTGTGTTGGCAATTTTATCAGCTGCTTCCAGAAGCGAGCAAAGCAGAAAATAATATTGATCTTCATTGATTTTTTGAGACAATTTCCATTGTTCAATTTCCTGTCGGATGGAATCTATTTTTTTTCCGTTTTGTTCCGAGAAATAAAGTCTGTCTGATTTTCCATTCTCCGAATATTCTTCTGAGATAAAACCAGATTTCCCTTCAACTGAATTCAATTCTTTTATTAAATTTTCAAATTCAACTGTTTGATGATTTCCGATATAATTTCGGTTAAGAACATAGCTGTAAAATTCGAAATCGTTGCTGATGATTTTCTTAGTTTCCGCTTTGAAATTGCGTCCTACAATTCCGGTTCCAGCGAATAGATCGCAAAATATTTTGTCGGATAAATCTTTACCAACAACCTGATAAACGCTTTGTTTGATGAAATCCGAAAGTTTGTTTTTGGAACCGATGTAATTCATTAATAATATAAATTCTGTAAAAATCTTTGCAAACTTAGAGACTTTGATGAGTTTTACGCCTTTGCGAGCCTTAAAAATATCTTCAATAATTGTAAAAAAAACTTTGCGGACTTTGCGTTAAAACTAGACTTTAATCCAAATAACATCAGAAAGAATTTGCCTCGAATTCAAATTTAAAGAAACTAGATTATCCTTGGAAAAATTACCCAAATAATCTTCAATTTTTTCTTTGATAAGAGACAATTCTGTTTTCAGTTTCCAATGTTCTCCATTTTTTTCATCAAAGAAGATAATAAACAGTCGGTTTTCAAGATGTTTCCGTCCTTGCTGACTTTGATTTTGGTAAAGCCATTCGATCAATTCCTTTTTATGATTAAGACAATAATCAAAACTCTTTCCAAATTGCCTCGGAAAAACACTGCTTTTATGGTCAAACGGAATCTCCGAAATATAAAAATCCACTGTTTTAGAAAATGGATTGTCTTCTTTTTTAACCAAAGAATTTGAAGCAAAAATCTCTTCCACAGCTTTTGCCGACCAGAAATTCAGCCAACGGTTAAAAGCATAATTTCTAAGCTCATTATCAAAATCTTTACATTGATTTTCCAGACTTTCAAAATCTTGGGTTTGATAAATGAATTTCGTTTTTCTATCCCATTCATCCGATTGCTTTCTTCCCCAATTGTAAGGGAAATTAAGCCTTTTTTTAAGCTCGGATTCTAAGGATTGGAGATTCATTAGTGTTTAATTTTTCACTCGATTATTTCTGGATCAACCTCACAATCTCCAATGCCACTTTCAAAGCCTCAGTTCCATCTTCCAAAGAAACCTGAACAGGAACATCATATTCGATTGCATTGGCGAAACTTTCTAATTCATCTAAGATTGCATTGTTAGGCTGAATGTTAGGATATTCAAAAAGAATCTGGTCTTTCTCACCTTCTGCATTTTCGATAATCACATCAAAGTCAGCTGGGATTTCTGGCGCAGGTTTCATTCTGATAACTTCTGCCTTTTTCTCCAAGAAATCCACAGAAATATACGCGTCTTGTTGGAAAAATCTCGATTTTCGCATTGCTTTCATCGATATTCGGGAAGTAGTTAAATTGGCAACACAACCATTTTCGAACTCAATTCTCGCATTGCAAATATCCGGTGTCTTGCTCACGACAGAAACACCGCTGGCGTGGATTTCTTTTACTTTGGACTTTACCAAACTCAACAAAATATCCAAATCGTGAATCATCAGATCCAAAACCACAGAAACATCTGTTCCTCTAGGATTGAACTCCGCTAATCTGTGAATCTCGATAAACATAGGATTCTGAATATAATCTTTCGCACCAATGAAAGCCGGATTATATCTTTCCACGTGACCAACCTGTGCTTTGATTCCGAATTCTCTGCATTTGTAAAGAATTTCTTCCGCTTGTTCCAGAGTTTGTGTCACAGGTTTTTCGATGAAAAAGTGGATTCCTTTTTCAATCGCTTTCATCGCATAATCGTAGTGATAAACAGTTGGTGTAACAATATCCAGCATATCGATTTTATTTAACAAATCTTCGAAATTCTCAAAATATTTATAACCAAATTCTGCTGCTAGTTTTCGTCCGTTTTCTGCATCTTTATCGTGGAAACCAACGAGTTCGTATTTATCAGATTGATTCAGTAATCTCAAATGGATTTTCCCGAGATGTCCAGCGCCTACAAGTCCTGCTTTTATCATATGTTGATTTAGATTATTGTTATGGTCATATGCAATCGCTAAAATTTTACCGGTATTTGCATTTCCGAATTACGGCGATTTCATAACTCATTTTGTTAAAGTCGTAAATTTAAGAATTAAAGGAACTCAACATAAAAAAAGACTCAGAATTTTTTATGATTCTGAGTCTTGTCATTAAAACTGCGAAGCAGTGATATATTGGTAGAAATGATTGAGAGCCTGTTTAAATTTTTCTCAGAAATGATTTTACATCCACATAGACACATAGCTTTTATTAAAATAAAGAAAAAATAGGAAAAATTGTGCTTCTATTTTTTCTTTTTAGCACTTAATATTGAGATTTTCTATGTGACTATGTGGTTTTTACTAATTTTAAATAGGCTCTGAGAGTTTCAAAAAAGTGCGAAACACCGAAATAAAGGTGTTGATGTATTCAAAAATTTCTTTAAATATTTATTTTTACAAATCAACAGTACAACCTTTCTCGGAACTATCTTTAGCTGCTTCAATTACTTTCATTGTATGGTAAGCTTGTTTTGCAGTTACGGGAACTTTTTTATCATTCACAATCGCATTGTAAAGATCATCGTAGAAATCAAGATAATTCCCTTGAAAGGTTGGGAAGTTGATAACTGTGTCATTGTAAACCAAAAGTCCAGTTTTGTCCTCACGTTCGGTTCCCCAATTGTCACGATTCGGAATTTTGCCTAATTTCAATTCATCTTCTTGGATGTCCGCTCTGTGTTTTAGGAAACTTCCTTTTTTGCCATGGAAAACATAAGAAGGTGTCATTTCTTTAACGAAGAAACTGGCTTTCAACCTCACACGTTTGTCAGGATAATATAGCAGAATATCAAAATAATCATCAATCAAGGTATTATCTCTGGTTTTTCTGATGTCGGCAAAAACTTTTTCCGGATTTCCGAATAATGTCAAAGCTTGGTCAATCACGTGTGAGCCCAAATCCATTAAGATACTCGCGCCAGGATTTCCATTTTCTTTCCAAGCTTTTGGGCTTAGTCGCGGATTATATCTTTCAAATCTAATTTCTGCTTCCACAATATCCCCAAGATAATTTTCTTCCAAAACTTTTTTTACAGTACGGAAATCGCTGTCATAGCGTCGGTTTTGATAGACGCAAAGTTTCAAATTTTTTTCTTTAGCCAATTTGTGCAATTCTTCAGCTTCATCAGAAGTCGTAGTAAAAGCCTTTTCCACCAAAGCGTGTTTTCCGGCTTCCAAAACTTTCTTTGTGAATTCGAAATGCGTATCGATTGGCGTATTAACCACGATTAATTCTGCATCACTTTCCAAAACTTCTTCCAGAGAATTAAAACTGTTAACGTTTGGATAATCGGTTTGTATATTTTTTTTGCTTCGTTCGTAGGCGCCTATCAATTCAAATCCATCGTTAACTTCAAGAAAAGGGGCGTGGAACAATTTTCCAGAACCGCCATAAGCCAACAAAGCAGTCTTTATTTGTCTCATAAATTTTAAAATAATTTTGATGATGCAATTTAACTAAATAAAAATTCAAGCCACAAAGCTTGCGACTTGAACCTATTTTAATATTTCTAAAAAATCTAAAATTTAGAATTTCTAATTTAAAATTATAAATGTTATCCCATAATATGAAATCCTCCATCCACGTGACGAATTTCTCCTGTGATTCGGGTTTCTTTTCGGAAAAGATGAACAATCTCGTGCGCTAAATCTTCTGGTAAAGCATTCCCTAACGGACTGATTCTGTTCGCTCTTTCCACATCTTCAACTTTCAAAGTAGCATTTCCGGCTTTGCTTCCCATATAAGGCGAGAATCTAATGGCGTTAGCACGGATTCCGTATTTTTTCCCAAGTTCATAAGCCATTTCAATCGTTAATCTTTCAAGCGCTGCTTTTGCGATGCTCATATTGATGTAAGGGAAAAATGAAACTTTCTCCGCCGCGATATAACTTAATGAAACAATCGAAGCACCGTTTTGTAAAACATTATTTGCAAGTAAAGCGTGACAAAGCGTAACCAACGAAAACGCAGAAACATTCATCGTATCATTGAATTCTTCAGCAGTTACTTCCAACATTGGTTTTACAGATTTATTTCTAATGGTTTTGTCCATTGCAATAGCGTGAAGAAAACCGTTCAGCGCAATGTTTTTTGTTTTTAAATCATCTGCAAAATGACTTAAACTTTCTGGTAAAGTCACATCCAACGGCGCTGTGTAAACATCATTTCCCAACACTTTTTTACAAGCATTTTCGAAGTCTTCGAAATTTTTATTGAGAAAAGATTCTGCTTTTTCGGAAAGATTTTTGTGAAATGGCGTTACGCCCAAACCTGTACAAACCACTTTGCCGTTGTTCGCAAGAATTTTTTCAGCGGTTTTCATTGCGAGAGAATTTTCATCTGCAATTCCAGTAATTAGAAACGTTTGATTATCTAACATTTTATTTAGTTGATAGTTATTGGTGACGGTTGATGGTTTGTAATTAATAGTATAAGCGATTTTTCACCAACAACTATTAACTGTCATCCATCAACCAAATTTTAAGCTTTATAAAGTGCAGTTCCCCAGGTCCAGCCAGAACCAACCGCAGCAAACAATAAAAGATTTCCATCTTTTACACGACCGCTTTTGAATGTTTCGTCTAAAACAATGGGGATTGTGCCGCCAGAAGTGTTGGCGTACTTGTCCATATTCGTCATTACTTTTTCGAATGGGATATTGGTTTTTCTAGCCGTTTCTTGCAAAATTCTGATACTTGGCTGATGAGGAATGACCCAATCTACATTATCGGAAGTCAGTTTGTTGGCTTCTAAGATTTCATTAATGGTTTCTGGCAAAACTCTAGTTGCCGTTTCGAAAACTTCTTTGCCATTCATTTGGAAATAATGAAGTCTTTGTTTTAATGTTTCTTCAGAAGCTGGCATTTCTGAGCCACCTGCCGGAATATTGAAATGGTATTTTCCTGTTCCGTCTGCGTGTAATTTGAAATCGAAAAAGCCTTTGTCTTCAGTAGTAGCGGATAACAAAACCGCACCTGCACCGTCGCCAAAGAAAACCGAATCTTTTCTTTCCCAGTCCGTAATTGTGGAGAAAGTATCAGCGCCGATAACCAATACATTTTTATACATTCCGGTTTCAATGAACTGACAACCAATCGCAATGCCATACAGTCCACCTGAACAAACCGCAGAAATATCGAAAGCAACCGCTTGAGGTGCTTCCATTTTTTCCTGTACAAAACACGCTGTAGATGGCGCTTGTCTGTCCGGAGTGGAAGTGGCAACAATAATCAGGTCGATGTCTTTTGGTGTAATGTCTGTGTTTTCCAAAGCGCGCAATCCGGCTTTGTAAGCTAAATCACTTGTTACTTCACCTTCAGCAATTCGGCGTTCTCTGATTCCGAGATTTTTAAAAATCCATTCGTCAGATGAACCTACTTTTTCGAAAAAATCATTCTTTAAAATTTTTGGCGGAACATATGAACCGGTTCCTTTGATGTAAGCTCTTGTTTTCTGCATAACATTCATTCTGTCATTCAATTAATTGAAAATATATTTAATTTTTTAATAAAAAAACAATCAAAGCTATGAAGTTTATTTCATATAAAGGTTGATTTTTTGATAATTTTTTAATTTTATGATTCCTGTTTGGAAATTCAAATTTTACTTCGGAAATTGCAGAAGAATTATTAAAGAACTAAAACTAATAATGAGAGATACTTACGTTCACAAAGGCAAAAGGAAACAATTAATCGATTATCTGCATCAGAAAATAGGGATTAGTGATTCTTTTGTTTTGAATGCGATGAACGAAGTTCCGAGACATCTTTTCATTGAAAGTGTTTTTGAAGATTACGCTTATGAAGATCGTGCTTTTCCGATTGCGGCAAAACAGACGATTTCTCATCCGTCAACTGTTGCTGAACAAACTGAATTGTTGGAAGTGAATGAAGGTGAAAAAATATTAGAAATCGGAACAGGATGCGGTTATCAGACTGCTGTTCTTATCAAGATGAACGCTTTGGTTTACACCGTGGAACGGCAAAAAGATCTGTATGATTTTTCAAGTAAAATTTTAAGGGAACTAAACATGAGACCAAAGTTTCAAAGCTTTGGTGATGGATTCGCAGGATTGCCTACGTTTGCCCCATTTGATAAAGTTTTGGTGACCTGCGGTGCGGAAATTCTTCCAACGGAACTATTGAAACAACTGAAAGTGGGTGGGAAAATGGTAATCCCTTTAGGAAAAACGGACGAACAGATTCTTTACAGATTCACGAAAATTTCTGATACACAGTTTGAGAAAGAAGAATTCGGGGTTTACAAATTCGTTCCGATGCTGCAAAATAAATCACATTGATGGGTGGCTGGTTGTCGGGTGGATGTTGATAGGATATTGAGTTTTAATAACTAATGGAGAAAAGTGGCGAAGCGCGCCCCGACCTGAGTGGAGCTCTTTTTCTGACATTGCGATTGTAAAAAGTTCTACAGATTGCCTCACTTCGTTCGCAATGGCAGAAAAAAGCGGGAACGGAGGGCGGATTAAGGCGTCCAAACAAAATATAACAGAATTAATATCATTTATCAATTATCATTGATTACTTATGAATACTCGACAGGAAAAAATGGAAGCTTTTGGAAGGCTTCTCGATATAATGGATGATCTTCGGGAAAAGTGTCCGTGGGACCAGAAACAGACTTTTGAAACCTTGCGACATCTCACTTTGGAGGAGACTTACGAATTGTCTGATGCGCTTCTGAATGAGGATTTGCAGGAAATCAAAAAAGAGCTGGGCGATGTGTTGTTGCATCTGGTTTTTTACGCGAAAATTGGTTCGGAAAAACAAAGTTTTGATATAGCTGATGTTATCAATTCTCTGAATGACAAACTGATTTTCCGTCATCCGCACATCTATGGTGATACAGTGGCAGAAGATGAAGAAACCGTAAAACAGAACTGGGAAAAACTGAAGCTGAAAGAGGGTAACAAATCTGTGCTTTCTGGCGTTCCAAAAGGTTTACCTCCGATAATCAAAGCTTACAGAATCCAAGATAAAGTGAAAGGAATTGGCTTCGAATTTGCTTCTGCTGATGAAGCTTGGGAGAAAGTGCGAGAAGAATTGCAGGAATTTCATCAAGAGACTGATAGGGATAAAAAAGAAATAGAGTTGGGAGACGTTTTTTTCTCTTTGATTAATTACGCCAGAATTTCCGGACTAAATGCGGACACGGCTTTGGAAAAAACCAATGCCAAATTCATTTCCAGGTTTCAGAAAATGGAGGAAATTGCCATCAATAAAAACTTTGTTTTGGCTGATTTGAATGTAATTGAAATGGACAAACTCTGGGAAGAAGCCAAGCTTTCTGAAAAATAAATATCTTGGATTCTTTTAATTTGTATATTTGATTTAACTATAAATTTTTAAAACACATCAAACTATGAAAGGTAAAGGTTGTATTGTATTAATTGTAATCGTTGCATTAATTGCAATTGTCGGATTTTGGGCAGTTGGAGTTAGAAACAGTTTTGTAGAACAGGAACAGACTGTCAATGCAAAATGGTCTAACGTAGAAACAGTTTATCAGAAAAGAGCGAACCTGATTCCAAATTTGGAAAGAACGGTTAAGTCTTATGCTAAATTTGAGCAGGAAACATTGACAAAGGTTGTTGAGGCAAGATCCAAAGCCACTTCTATTAATATTGATCCTACCAATATGACCGAGGCGGATATGGCAAAATTCCAAGCGGCACAAGGTGAACTGAGCGGCGCGCTGAGTCGTCTGATGGCAGTAGTAGAAAGTTATCCGAACCTGAAGGCCGATCAACAGTATATCAACTTCCAAAGAGAATATACAGCAATTGAGAACAGCATCCGTTCAGAAACAGTTTACTATAATGATGCTGCTAAAGAATATAATACCAACATCAAAACGTTCCCGAATAACGTGATTGCCAACTTCTTTAACTTCAAGGAAAAACCATATTTCAAAGCTGAAGCTGGCGCAGAAAAAGCTCCAAGCGTATTTTCAGAATAATGAATCAATTTCTTACAGATACAGAAATGGCTTCCCTGGTGGAAGCCATCAAAATAGCTGAAGACCACTCTTCCGGCGAGATCCGTGTGCACATCGATTCCACGGCTGAAGATGATTTTGCCAAAAAAGCGTTTGCCATTTTTCGTTCGCTGGATATGCATCACACCAAAGAAAGAAATGCTGTTCTGTTTTATGTCAATTTTGAACAGCATTATCTGACAATTATTGGCGACGAAGGTATTCACAAAAAAGTAAAGCAGCAGTTCTGGGACACTCTTCACGATGAAATAACCTCTCAATTTGCGCAAGAAAATTATTGTGAAGGTCTGAAGGAAGCGATTCTGAAAACAGGGCTCGAACTGAAAAAATATTTCCCTGTAGATGGGGAAAATATCAATGAATTATCCAATGATATCAGCTTTTCATAAACTATACAAACATCCGGACAAAGATCTGGGCAGCTATTCCGCCCTCCGTTCCCGCTATCCCAAAAGCCAAGGCTATTTCCAAAACTATTTTGGGATGAGCTCCACTCAGGTCGGGCTGCGAGAAGGTGAGGTTTCAGAATCGCGTTTCTCATTTTTTACAAAATTGGTCTTTGTATTATTGTTGGCATTGGGCTTATTAGCGAAAGCGCAATTAGTGCCGGAAAAACCAGCCGTACTTTATCCAGTTTATGACAAAGCAGGTTTGCTTTCAGAATCCGAAGAGGATGCGCTGAATCAAAAACTCATCAAATTCGCCGATTCCACTTCGACAGAAATTGAGGTCATTATTCTGCCCACAACTGGTGGTGAAGATGTCAATTATCTGGCAACAATGTACGGTGAGAAGTGGGGAATCGGGCAAAAAGGTGTCGATAATGGTGTCGTTTTCCTCATTGCAACCGAAGATCACACGATGTCTATCCAGCAGGGCAGAGCTGTTGAGCAATATTTAACTGCATCTGTCGCTGGGCAGATTTTAGATTATCTGGTAACGCCGGCTTTCAAAAAAGGCGAATTTTACAAGGGGATAGACAGAGGAACTTCGGCCATTATGGAAGCGGTTCAGGGAAAATTCAAGCCTATTGTCAAGAAACAAAAAAATGATGGAGGAATCAACATCGGATCTGTGATTCTGATTGTCATTATCATCATTATTCTTTTCAGTATTATCAATAAAAATGGAGGAAATGGCTGGGGTAATAATGACGATGACGATGTGATCTTATCAAGACGCGGAAGTCGCAGATACCGTGGCGGATTTTTTCCATTTCCGGGCAGTTTCGGCGGTGGTGGATTTGGCGGCGGAGGTTCTGGAGGCGGTGGCTTTGGAGGCTTCGGTGGCGGCGGAAGTTTCGGCGGCGGTGGCGCTTCTGGTGGCTGGTAGATCGCTTAGAGTGAATAACATCTTACTTTTAGCTTCGGAAAAGAGATAGTAAAACCCAGATTTTTTGTTCGGATTTTCTTTTTGATTATAATTATTATCAATTTCGTAACGGTCTAAATATTGATTTCAAAGAAAAAAATCACTATTTTTACGAAAATAGAGATTCTTGAAGAAAACACTGGTACTTTTTGCGCATCCATATTTCGAACATTCTACCACCAATGTAAGATTGCTTGAGTGTTATGAAGCTATGGATCATGTGACAGTCAGAGATCTTTATGAAGATTATCCCGATTTTCATATTCAGCCGTTTCGGGAAAGAAAAAGAATTGTAGAATATGAACGCATTATTTTCCATTTCCCTATCATCTGGTTTGGTTTGCCGCCATTGCTTAAGCTGTGGATAGATGAGGTTTTTGATATGCGCTGGATTTCTGAGAACGGAATTAACATTCTTTCTGGAAAAGACGCTCTTATTATTACAAGTGTTGGCGGAAGAGAAAGTAATTATAGTTCGGAAGGAAAATATAAAACCGAGGTAGAAGAATTACTTTCTGGACTTAAAGTTTCTTTGCATGTCAACAATATCGACCTCAAAAAAATCTACATCATATATAATGCCGACAACCTATCGGAAGAGGAATTGGAGTTCCAATGTCAGGAATTATCAGAAACTTTAAAAATAGAATAGATGCAGAATTCCATAGCTATGACCATCCTGATTTTCCTTGGTGCGGCCATTATAATGGTTCCGTTAGGAAAAAAACTGGGGTTGAGTTCAGTAATTGGATATATTCTTGGCGGAATTTTGATTGGTCCATTTTGTTTACAATTGACGGGACGAGATGCAGCAGATATAATGCACGCTTCGGAATTAGGTGTGGTGATGCTTTTGTTTTTAGTTGGACTGGAACTGGAGCCTCATAAACTTTGGCAGATCAGAAAAAGAATTCTGGGGTTAGGGCTCAGTCAGATGCTTCTGAGTATTGTAGGGATTTTCTTTGTGTTTTATGTAGCAGGATTTGGATTAAAAAAATCACTGATCATATCGCTCTGTTTCGCAATGTCATCTACAGCAATTGTTTTACAAACTTTAAAAGAAAAGAATCTTTTCAGAACGGTAAGCGGAGAATCATCGTTTTCAATCTTATTATTTCAGGATATTGCTGTTATTCCGATTCTGGCATTGCTTCCATTTTTGTCTAAATCCGAAAATGCGGTAAAACAGTCAGAACATCAGGAAATTCTGCTGCAATATGTACCAGATTGGCTACAGCCTTTTACAGTTATTTTGGGAGTTTTGGCGTTGATACTGTTAGGGCGCTATATTTTTATTCCTTTTCTGAGATTTGTGTCGAAGTCTGGCTTAAATGAGTTGCTGACTGCTGCTTCGTTATTTTTAATAATAGGAGTTTCGGAACTGATGATCTCTGTGGGTCTGAGTCCGGCTTTAGGTGCTTTTATTGCGGGTGTAATGTTAGCTAACAGCGAGTTTCGCCACGAGTTAGAAAGTGACATCGACCCTTTTAAAGGATTATTACTGGCGGTTTTCTTTGTTAGTGTGGGTGCTACAATCAACTTCAATATTATTGCAGAAAAACCGTTCTTTATTTTCTCGGCTGCATTTATTGTTTTGGCTATCAAAGCGGTTGTTCTTTTTGGAATCGGGAAATATTATAAAATGAATAATGAGCAAAGTTTTTTCCTGGCTTTTGCATTATCTCAGGTGGGAGAATTTGCATTTGTTCTCGTTAATTTTGCAGCGAGTTTATATCTTATAGACTATCAAGCGAACTCTGAGCTGATGGCTATTGTCGCAATTACAATGTGCATTTCTCCACTGCTTTTGATATTCAAAGAAAAAGTTTTGGATAATCGTTTTATCAAACAAAAAAATGAAGAGAATATAGAGCTTGGCATCATCAAGCAAAGAAAAATTATTATAGTAGGTTTTGGATTTTTTGGCAGTACAGTCGGTCGTCTTCTGAAGGCCAACGGTATCCGTTCCACAGTTTTGGATAATGATCCGGATAGAGTAGCGTTGCTTAGATCGAACGGTTTTAATGTTTATTATGGTGATGCCACCAAACCTGCTTTACTACGAGCAGCAGGAATAGAAGAAGCGGAATTGCTGGTGCTTTGTCTGGACGATGTCGAAAAAAATAAATTTCTGGTAGATTATTGTAAAGAAAATTATCCCGATCTGAAAATATTTGTCAGAGCCAAAAATCGTTTGGATGCTTATGATTTTCTAAATAAGAATGTTAATAATATCTATCGAGAGACCTTGGGTACGGCTGTGGATATGGCCGTTGATATTCTGAAAGAAAACGGGATGAGAAAATATTCAGCCAGAAGAATGGGCAAACGTTTTATGCTGATTGATAAAGCAATGACCAAACGTTTGGCAAAAGAAAAAGACAAGGATATGATCACCTTCACCCTGCGGGAATCTCTGGAACGTGAAGCCGAATTACTGGCTCTGGACAGTATTTCCTTCGAAGAAAACTATTGGAGTGGCGATGAGGATGAGGATAAATAACTTATCATATCATTGATATATCATCACTTTTGCTTACATTTAATCCTCAAAATTTTTATTAATGAAGAAAATAAAAATGACGTTACTTGTAACGTTTATAACATTGGGTGCTGGAAATGTTTTGACATCCGCACAGCAAAAAAAACAATCTGCAACCACTCAACAATCTATGAAAAATAATCCTTTCCTCAGAAAAAGCCCTTTGCAGTATCAGGCACCGGAATTTGATAAAATCAAAGATGACCACTATAAGCCGGCCTTCGATTACGGACTAAAGGAACAGTTGGCTAACATCGATAAAATTATTAATAATCCTGCTGCCCCGACTTTCGAGAATACAGTTTTAGCTTTGGAAAACAGCGGAGAGGTTTTAGCAAGAGCAACCATTCTTTTTTATAATCTAACAGGGTCTAATACCAATGATTATCTTCAAAAAGTTGAAGAGGAGTATGCGCCTATTTTTGCTGCGCATTCCGATAAGATTAATCTTAATGAAAAGCTTTATAAAAGAATCAAAGCAGTAAATACTGACAGATTGGATGCGGAAAGCAAAAGGCTAGTAGAATATTACATCCAGAATTTTGAATTAGCCGGAGCTAACCTTTCAGCTGAAAATAAAGAAAAATTAAAAGTAATCAACCAGCAGCTTGCTACATTATCTACCCAATTTAGCAATAAGCTGTTGGAAGCAAGAAAAAAAGGTGCAGTTCTGATTTCTAACGTTAAAGAACTTGATGGACTTTCTACAGATGAATTAGCTGCTGCTGCTACAGATGCGGAACAGGCCGGACAAAAAGGAAAGTATCTTTTATCGTTGCAAAATACCACTCAGCAACCACTGTTGCAAAACCTTAAAAACAGGGACACAAGAGAAAAACTCTTTAGAGCTTCCTGGACAAGAGCCGAGAAAGGCGATGCAAATGATACCCGTGAAACGATTGAAAAAATAGCTAAACTGAGGTTACAGAAAGCAAAGTTATTTGGTAAGAAGAATTTTGCGGAATGGAGTCTACAGGATCAGATGGCAAAAACACCGGAAGCCGCGATGGGACTTCTGGCTCAACTGGCAAAACCAGCAGTTGAAACAGCTAATCGTGAAGCTAAAGAAATTCAGGAAGTGATAGACGCTCAGAAAGGTGGTTTTAGCGTGCAAGCCTGGGATTGGAATTTTTATTCAGAACAAGTCAGAAAAGCGAAGTATGACCTTGATGAAAATGAAATCAAACCATACTTTGAAGTGACTACCGTTCTTGAAAAAGGTGTTTTCTATGCAGCAGAAAAGTTCTATGGCATCACTTTTAAAGAAAGAAAAGATCTTCCGGTTTATCATCCGGATGTCGTGGCTTACGAAGTGTTTGACAGAGACGGAAAATCACTTGCGCTTTATTATCTCGATTTCTATACCAGAAGTAATAAAAACGGTGGCGCATGGATGAATAATTTTGTACCGCAATCTCATCTTCTCGGACAGAAACCTGTCATTGTAAACGTATTCAATTATCAGAAACCGGCCGCTGGAAAACCATCCTTGATATCTTTTGATGAGGTAGGAACCATGTTTCACGAGTTTGGACATACACTCCACGGACTTTTTGCAAATCAAAAGTATGTTTCCATTTCCGGGACCAATACGCCTAGAGATTTTGTAGAGTTTCCCTCGCAGATCAATGAGCATTTTGCACTGGAGCCAGAGATTCTAAAAAATTACGCTTTACATTATCAAACCAAGCAGCCGATGCCTCAGGCATTGATTGATAAAATCAAAAAGGCGGCTAATTTTAATCAAGGTTATGCAACCACCGAGTTAGTAGCAGCTGCAACTCTCGATATGAACTGGCACACCGTAACCGATGAGAAACAATTGATTCCGGTTCTAGATTTTGAAAAGCAAGCGCTGGACAAATACGGATTATTAGTTCCGCAGGTTCCGCCAAGATACCACACACCATATTTTGCGCATATCTGGGGAGGCGGTTATTCAGCGGGTTACTACGCATATCTTTGGTCAGAAACGCTGGATTCCGATGCCTGGGAATGGATTAAAGCAAACGGTGGTTTGACACGAGAAAACGGTGACCGATTCAGAAAATATATTCTTTCTGTGGGTAACAGTGTAGATCTGAACAAAGCTTTTGAAGAGTTTACAGGGCATAAAGCAGATATCAAACCCCTTTTGCGAAGCAGAGGATTTAGCAAATAGTATATAAACAACGTCTCCAAAATCGGAGGCGTTTTTTTATGTATTTATCTTCTACCACTAAGGTCATTATACACTTCTGATACTTTCAAAAAATGTAATTAACTTATCATAACATGGATTTTTTATAGCTTTCGGAACCTTGCTCTTCGTTCAAAATTTTTATGTACTTAAGTATTGTTTTATTTGAAATTGCCATAAAACA
>RRZU013379405.1_pt1 | contig 14898 bp, 11 predicted proteins | sample 2165561 | NCBI WGS metagenome assembly RRZU01 (sample SAMN10456909, study PRJNA506462) | wastewater metagenome | isolation source: wastewater sludge | place: USA: Moscow, Idaho
ACTTTAGATATCGAAAATAATATTAAGCTTCCTAGATTACTTGATGGTGAAGAAGTGGAAGGTGTTTACTATGACTTCTTGATATCCACTTTCAAATTAAAGGATCGTTTAAAACATCTTCCACATCAACTCTCTGGTGGCCAACAACAACGAGTATCTATCGCTCGAGCACTTATTAACAAACCAACAATATTGCTCTTAGATGAGCCTACAGGGAACTTAGATAAAAAGAACGCTCATGAAATAATTAATATTATAAGTACAAATTATAAGAACCTTAATCAAACGATGATCCTTATTACTCATGATGATGAGATCGCTGGACTTGCTGATCGTATAATTCGATTAGAAGATGGTCGTATTATAAGAGATGAGGTGGGCTTATGATACTCCTTAAATTAGCTTTAAATAATATAAAAAAGTATAAACGCGAATCTAGTTTAGTAGTTACTAGTGTGGCTCTTACTGTGTCATTAATGACGCTTGTCGCTTTGTTTATGAATAGTATGTTTGTTTCTTCTGTTCAGTATGATAAAGATGATAAACAAATAAATGCTCATGTAGATGGTATTGAAAATGTAGAAAAGTTTATCCAACAAATTGGAGAAGAGTATCTTGATTATTATGTTCTGACAAACCCTAGTTTGCTTTTAGAACACCCTGACTATCAATGGCCAATTACAAACAAAAACCTCATCCTTTCTGTTAACGGCGATGAAATCGATTTTGATGATGATAATAAAATTATTGAAGGTCGTGATTCAAATGGAATTAATGAGATTGTTGTGAACGAGCACTTTGAATTAAATATTGGAGACACCTTGTCAATGAGTGTGTATGATGCTGGGAAAGTTGTACAGACCATCGATGTTACAGTTGTCGGAAAAGTAAAAGGACTAGAAGACCCATATTACAAACGTCCACTTTCAGAACTTATTAATGATGATTTCAACAATAATTTGGCACTGGTATTTAAAGAAGGCTCAAAAGATATTGACGTATTATTAGATGGATTAGTAGATAGCGGAGAATTCGGTTACTATGCTCGTATTATGTACAATAGTAACTATAATTACGTAAATGGATTTACAAGTGAGCCGACATTTTCTGCATATATGATGTTTATAAGTACAATATTATTGATGATAATAATTGCATCAGTTAGTTTCTCGTTTATCATGAATGCTTTTGATACCTTGTTCAATCAAAGGGACAATACATATGATATCTTAAAGAGTGTAGGAACAACAAAAAGACAAATGCAGTTAATACTTACATTTGAAGGAGTACTTCTTTCAATTGTGGGAATAGTGATCGGAGCATTTATCGGTTATGGATTAACAAGACTATTAATAAATTTTATTGTTAAAACGTTAAGCCCATGGTCAAATATTTATGGAAGTTTTCTAGGCTTGACACTCATTCGATTTTATAGTCGCAATGCTATATATATTGGAATCCTTATTATTACATTAGTAATTGTGCTAATTTCTTTATGGTTAAAAACAAATCGTATTTATAAGACAGCGCCAAACACTCCAGATAATTTATGTTCTAATGTAATAAATATACAAGAAATCAAAGATGGTAAAATCATGAAAGAACTCGCTAAAATTAATGTTAAATCTACAAAAGAGTTTAATGGCGTAAAACATGCGATCATTATTTCTACTATTCTACTAATCAGTGTATCTTCATTTGTTACAAACGTTATAAGGGCAAGTGATGAGAACATGGAACAACCTAACCTAAAAATAACAGCAAATAATTATGGTTCATTTGATTATGATGATTTAATGAATGATGTGAACTTAATTTTCGATAAATACAATAAACAGTTTCTTGATAAACAAACATACGCTAGAACCGAACGAATTAAGGTTGATGCGACGAAACATCGTGCTCATCCAAGCAATACTACATTTAAGATCAGTGATTCAAATTATGAAATTATTATTTTAGATAATATTACCTTTGATCATATTTCAATGTTTTACAAACCTCAAAAATCATTACACACAATGTTTGTTAATGTCAGAGATAGTTATGAGGAAGAAGATGAAACGAAATTTGTTGAAATCGTAGACATCGATGATAATGAGGTTCTGCACATAGTAACAGAATCTAGTAGAAACATTCAAAAAGAAAGAGAAATTAGTATACCGATTGATACTGTTATAAAGAATGATGAAATATATTATAGAGAAGATGCTTTTCTTCCAGGCAGTATTATCATTAGAGAGTCCTATTATCAAGAAAATTTACTTAGCGATTTACCGATTACATCTTTAGATATACTCATAATTTCAAATGTTAAACCGAATGAAGTTGAAAGGATTCAGGAAGAATTTTCTAATTTAGATACTGTATATGATTTTTACATTTATAATACTCTGATTGAAAATCAATCTATGCTTGCGTTTAAGGAGATTGCAATTACTTCAATGTATTCTCTGTACGCTTACGTAACAATTGTAACAATTATTAACATGGTTAATATTAGTATTACTAATTACAGAAGAAGAACGAAAGACTTTGCGATATTAAGATCAGTAGGTGCAGATGATAATCAAATTAAAAAAATGCACTTTTATGAATCTTTATTCGTCATTGGCAAGTCATGGGTTATTGGATTAGTATTCGGATTCTTAATTACACTTTCAGTCTATTATGGATTCGGTAGACTTTTATTCGGGGAAACTATTCCTAGGTTTATTATTCCTTTCGATGCAATATTCATATCCTTAGGTGTAGCACTTATAGGGATGCTAGTTCAAAGGCTAGTGATAAATTCAGAATTAAAGAAAACAAGCATCATCGATGATATTAAACAATATTAAAGCAAGGGACTCAGTGATATGAGTCCTTTTTGATTGTGATGTAAATATGCTATAATCTTATAAGGATGTGAGACTTGTGAAACTCTTAAAAGCAGAAGTAAAAATAATGGAAATGTTAGGTTTAGAAGATGTTAAAGACCTGCTTTTTGTGTTTCCTTATCGCTATGATCACAATGAATTATTAAAGTTTAAGGATTGGAAAGTGTCAGAGAAGGTATTCTTTCAAGGAAAACTTTTAACGAAACCCACAGTCTCTTATTTTGGAAGAAGAAACAGTGCAAGATTTCAAGTAGAGTATGATGAAAATATTATTAATTGTACAATATTTAATCGAAAATGGATTTCAAATTTAGATCCAGGCGTTATGATAACAATAGAAGGTAAGTATCAAGGAAATAATAAAGTCAGTGTGGCAAATTACAATACTAATAATCTAGAAGATAATTTGGGAATGCTTCCTGTATATCGATTGAGTACAGGAATCACGATTGCTGCTTATCGAAAGTTTGTTAAGAAAGTGTTTGATCATCACATTAGAGATATTATAGATGATGTGCCAATGGATATTAGAGATAAATATAGACTTTTACCCTTACAAATAGCGTTGAAATACATTCATTTTCCTAAGAGTCAAATAGAAGTGGATGCCGCTGTTAGAACTCTTAAGTATCGAGAATTCTTACTGTTTAACTTATCAAATCAGTTTATAAATTTAGAAACGAGTCAATCAAGAAAATTAAGTAAGAGCTTTGATTCAGAAGAAGTCTTTCGTTTAGCAAATTCTTTAGATTTTCATTTAACACCAGACCAGTTTACTTCGACTCGTGAAATCTTAGATGATTTATCATCACCTAAACTTATGAATCGTTTATTACAGGGGGATGTTGGAAGTGGTAAGACCGTTGTTGCGGCACTCGCAGTATATGCCAATGTCCTAGCGGGATACCAAGCTGCCTTTATGGTGCCTACAGAAATCTTAGCGATTCAACAACATGACTATTTTAAAAACATCTTTAAATCATTTGGATTAAATGTCGTTTGTCTTTATTCATCTTTAAAAAAATATAAGAAAGATGTTATCTTAGAACAAATCAAGGAAGGTACTGCAGATATTGTTATTGGAACTCACTCATTAATACAAGATCAAACAGAGTTTTATAAATTAGGTCTTGTTGTGATTGATGAACAACAACGTTTTGGTGTTGATCAGAGATCATCACTCTTTGAAAAAGGTATTAAAACAGATCGTCTTTTAATGTCGGCGACCCCAATTCCTAGAACGATGGCGAATGTCTTATTCTCAAATATGGACATCTCGACCATTCAGTCTAAGCCTAAGAATCGTTTACCTATCATTACTCACGTTGTAAAGGGGAATACGATGAAACCAATTCTAAATGAGGTTTTATCTTTAATTGATGAAGGAAATCAAGTGTACGTCGTTTGTCCGGCTATTGAAGAAGGTGAGGCAAGTCATCTTTCTACCGTTGATACAATTTATGAGAGTCTTCAAATCGCGCTTAATGAGCGTCAAAACCTTGATATTAAGATTGGTAAGTTACATGGTCAACTGGATTCAAATGAAAAAGAAGAAATTATGAAAGACTTTCAAAATAAGAACTATGATATTTTAGTAAGTACGACAGTCATTGAAGTTGGGATTAATGTTAAGTCTGCGAATGTTATGGTAATATATAATGCCAATGCATTTGGGTTATCTCAACTTCACCAACTTAGAGGTCGTGTCGGTCGAGGAAGTAAACAAGGGTATTGTTTCTTACTTGATGGCAGTACGAGTGATGAAGGAAGAGAAAAACTAGAGTTTATGGCAAGTACAAATGATGGCTTTGAAATTTCACGCTACGACTTAGAGTTAAGAGGTCCAGGGGATGTTATTGGTATTCGACAGAGTGGAATACCAAACTTTGTGCTTGGTGATCTAGCGAAAGATCACATCATGTTAGAACACTCTAATAAGGATGCAAAAGTAATTATTAATGATTTAAATAATCCACTTTATCGTGATATAATTAGAAGCGTAAGTAAAACAAATAATATAGAAAGTATGTGACTTTTGTGAGTATCTTTAAATGGTTAGATAAGAATGATATACAGTACAATAATAAGCAATTAATATCAGATGCTTTTATCCATTCATCTTATGTGAATGAAAACCCTCATATTCAATCAGATTATGAGCGTTTAGAATATATTGGAGACGCAGTGCTTCAACTTTGGGTAAGTCGTAAGCTTTATGATTTAGATCCAAAATTAGATGAGGGTGCCATGACTACGTATCGTGCCTCAATTGTCTGTGAAGAAGCTCTAGTATCATATGCCACTACGCTTCAGCTTGGGGAATATCTCAAACTTGGAGCTGGAGAAGAACGTACAGGTGGCCGAAAAAGAGATTCAATCTTGGCAGACATGATGGAAGCCTTTTTAGGTGCCTTATACATTGACTCAGGTTATGATACGGTCGACAAAATCTTAAGTAAGGTAATTACCTTTACAAAAGAAGATGAAATTAGACCTGCGATTATTGATTATAAGACAAAACTTCAAGAATACATTCAAGCGGATGTTAGAGGAAGTTTAATTTATGAAGTATTAGAAACAAAGGGGCCATCGAATAATCCGACGTTTAAAATTGCTGCGGTTAACGAAGGCATTACCTTAGGTGTTGGTGTTGGAACGAGTAAGAAAAGAGCAGAACAAAATGCTGCGAAAGATGCATTTTTAAAGTTAGTAAAGTAGGTGTAGTATGGATTTAGAAAAATTAGGAATAAAACTAGAAATTGATGATAAGATGATTCATCATTTATTTGGTGGAACAATACAGAAACCAATCTTCAATAAAACTGATAAAACATTAAAGATGGAAATTAAAGTGAATAAGGTACTTCCTTATACTTTATATAGTGATTTAATTGATAAGCTCAATCAAACTTTTGAATATGAGACAGATTTAATGGTTGTGGCAAAAGAGAATGATTTATCCGTAAAGGATATTCAATCTTATTTTGATCATTTTATTTATACTCAAAACTTGAGTAACCATGATTACTTAATTAATTTAAGTGATAATCATGAAATATTAATTTTAGTGAATAATGAGACCAGTAAGAGTGAACTTATGAAGGTATATACAAACTTACAATTATTCTTTATTAAAATTGGTATTAAAAATATTATAAAACTCGTTGATCATAAACCAAAGATTAGCGTGAAGAGCGTCGAAAGTGATTCAGTAAATCGTGAGAAACCTATTGAAAACAAAGTTTTTGATTACGGAGCACGTAACAGTTATCAAAAAGTAATGATTAGTGAATTAAGTGATGATCTAGAAAAAGTAGAAATTGAAGGAACAATCTTTAAACTCGATAATCGTAAGTTAAAGAGTGGAAAGTATCTTCAAATTTTAACGGTTAAAGATGATTCCGGGGCATTTGTAGTCAAGAGATTTGAAGGAAGACGTCATAGTGAAGAAGATATTTTAAGTGTGAAGGTTGGAAACTACATTAACATTAAGGGGAATATCCAATATGATAACTTCTCCAAGAGTAATAATATAATGGCTGATGCCATTGCGCCAAGCGTAAAACCAAATAAGATTGTAGATAAAGAGAGTGAAAAACGTGTGGAACTTCATGCCCATACAAATCGTTCTGAAATGGATGGGGTTATTGAAACAGGTGATCTTGTTCAAATGGCGTATGATTTAGGACATCGAGGCATTGCAATTACAGATCATATGGTCATTCAAGCGTATCCTGATGCATACAATAAATTAAGATCTTTACAAAGAGATGAGAATTTTAAAGATTTTAAAGTTCTTTATGGTACAGAATTTAATATTGTGGAAGATGAATCTCATGTTATTCGAAACTATCACAATCAAGATGATATTCTTGATACATTTATAGTCTTTGATATTGAGACGACAGGACTTTCAAATCGTTATAATGAAATTATTGAGTTTGGTGCGGTGAAAGTTTCTAATAATCAAATTGTTGACCGTCTTCAATTCTTTGTGAAACCAAATGGAGAAATCAGTCGTCATATTACAGATTTAACGAAAATAAACAATGAACACGTGAGAGATGCGAAACCCATTGAGGAAGAAATAAATCGTATTACAGACTTCTTTGGAAATGATCCAATTGTGGCTCATAATGCGAGTTTTGACTACGACTTCTTAAATGCAGTTCTAGAAAATAATAATTTAGAACTCATTGATAATGTCGTTATTGATACGATGTTATTATCTCGTTTATTAAACCCACAACGTCGTTACCATAACTTAGGTGCAACAGCACGTTTCTATAGTATTCCTTATGATGGTGATGTTGCCCATAGAGCGGACTACGATGCTGAAATTACCGCAAATGTATTTATCAGTATGTTATCTCAATTAAAAGAAAAGAAAATCACAAAATATAGTGAAGTGATGGGGCTAATTGATCAAACGTTCTTAGTCAATGCCTTCGACTCCCATATGACTGTTTTGATTAAAAATCAAGATGGTTTAAAAGACATGTATAAGCTCATTTCAAAATCACATACTGAAGAAATTGCGATTACAAGTAGCAGCAATGAAGGTGAGAACAGTGAAGTTGTCGCGGTACCTCGTTTACTACGCTCTTCATTAACTGAAAAAAGAGAAAATTTATTAATCGGATCGGCTTGTCAAAACGGTCATATTTTTGAAATGGCCTTAAACAAGTCACAAAGCGACTTAGAAAAAGAGATGGAATATTATGACTATATCGAAGTGATGCCACCTGAGAACTATCGTAATGTTGTGACACGCTTCAATATTGAAGAAAACCTAATCTTAAAAGCTTTAGAAAATATTGTGATGACTGCGAAACGATTAAATAAGATTGTCGTTGCGACAGGGGATGTTCATTACTTAGTACCTTCTGATAAGATTATTCGAGACATTTATATTAATGCCAATGGTATTGGAGGGGTAAGACACCCACTGTATCAAAGACGAAAAGAAGCGCGTCAAAATTACGCTGCACCTGATCAACACTTTAGGACAACACAAGAAATGTTGGATGCTTTTAAGTTTTTACCAAATGATATTGCTTATGAGATTGTCGTTACAAATACAAATCTTTTAACAGATTCAATCGATGAGGTTAAACCAATGAAAGATGTTCTGTTTACACCTTCAATTGATAATGCAGAAGAAAAATTAAGAACAATTTGTTATGACAATGCCCATGCTTTATATGGTAATCCTTTACCTGAAATCGTATCAGAACGTTTAGAAAAAGAACTTGGGAAAATTATTCAACATGGTTTTGCCGTTATTTATTATATTTCTCATTTACTGGTAAAACGTTCAAATGATGATGGATATATTGTTGGGTCACGGGGATCAGTAGGATCAAGTTTTGTTGCGACAATGTCTGGTATTACTGAGGTTAATCCACTTCCACCACATTATGTATGTACAGCATGTCATCATAATGAGTTTTTCTTAGATGGTAGTGTATCAAGTGGTTATGATTTACCACAAAAGATTTGTCCAAATTGTGGCGGCGATATGAAAGTAGATGGTCAAGATATTCCGTTTGAGACGTTCTTAGGATTTGAAGGGGATAAGGTGCCTGATATTGACCTTAACTTCTCAAGTGTTTACCAAGAACATGCTCATAACTTTAAAAAGGAAATCTTTGGTGATGAACATGTATTTAAAGCCGGAACTATAGGAACCGTAGCGGAACGTACAGCATTTGGTTATGTCTTAGGTTATGAAGAAGAGATGGAAGTAAGTCATTCTCGTCCAATCCAAGATGTTCTTGCTGCAGAAGCTGAAGGTGTCAAACGAACGACAGGACAACACCCTGGTGGAATCATTGTTATTCCAAATGAACTTGATGTTCATGACTTTACACCGGTTCAGTATCCCGCAAATAATATTTATAGTGAATGGAAGACAACCCACTTTCAATACGGAGATATTGAAGAGAACGTTCTTAAACTCGATATTTTAGGTCACGTGGATCCAACCGCGATGAGACTGCTACAAGATATTTCCGGAATTGATGTAACGACGATTCCAATGAATGATGAGAAAGTAATGTCAATCTTTAACACAACGAATGAATTAAATATTGACGATCGATATTATACTGAGAAGACAGGAGCTGCAGGACTTCCTGAATTCGGAACACCTTTTGTACGTAAGATGTTAGAAGTTACAAAACCAAACTCGTTTAGTGAACTCTTAATTATTTCAGGATTATCACATGGTACTGATGTTTGGGCCAATAACGCTGAAAACTTAATTGAAGAAGGAATTCTTCTAAATGAAGTTATTGGGTGTCGTGATGATATTATGACCTTCTTAATTCAAAAAGGGTTAAAAGATAAAGATGCCTTTGATATTATGGAATCGGTACGTAAGGGACGTGGTTTAAATCCTCGTTGGTTAAATATTATGCGTGAAAATGATGTTCCAGAATGGTATATTGAATCCTGTGAGAAGATAAAGTACATGTTCCCTAAAGCCCATGCCGTTGCCTATGTTATTATGGCAGTACGTATTGCATGGTTTAAAGTGTACTATCCTCATTACTATTACATTTCTTACTTTTCGTTAAGAGCCAATGCCTTTGAAATAGAAACGATGGTAAAAGGGAAAGAGGCTATTGAAGAACGACTCGCAGAGATAAAAAATAAGATGTTTGACTACAGTATTCCAGCAACTGATCGAAATAGGATGCAACGTATCTTAGGACCCTTAGAAGTTTCACTGGAGATGTATCTAAGAGGGTATCGTTTCAGTAATATTGATATATATAAATCTTTAGCGACTGAGTTTCTTAGTGATCCGGAAGATGAGAAAACAATCATTCCACCATTTACAACAATTGATGGATTAGGTGCCGCGGTAGGGCAATCTATTGTAGATGCACGAGAAAACGGAGAATTTTTATCAAAACAAGACTTAATGATGAGAACGCAAGTGAGTAAGAATGTTAAAGATAAGCTCGATGATATGGATGTACTGGATGGTTTACAAGAGGAAAACCAACTCTCATTCTTTTAAATAAATGGAGGAAAAATTATGAAAGTATTTAATTGTGATCGTTGCGGTCATGAAATTTTAGTAGATAAAGCGAGTGAACTTGAAGAAATTAAGTGTTCACATTGTAATAAGGAATTTATCGTCGACAGTAAAACAAAACGATTAGCGTTAATAATTGTTATAGCATTAATTATGGTCATTTCATTGATTATTTCATTAATTTCTACTGCATTTAACATTTCGTTAATTATCATGTTAATTCCAACACTATTAATTGGATTTTTTGCATATCGTTTTGCCTTACTCATACTCGCAAAACTTAATAAGATTAATTATGAAGGAAAGTAGTCAGGAGGACTCACGATGAAGTTTTTAGCAATTCTAACAAATAAGGTCGTCAGTAAAACTGCAGCGCTCTTTAATAGAGGTTCATCACTTCCTGGATATTTAACGCGAAAGATTGATAAAAATATCTTATCGAAACTTGATCTTGGAGAAAATATTGTGATCGTGACAGGAACAAATGGAAAAACATCAACGACTAAGTATATCGCGGATGTTTTAGAAAAGAGTGGTCACAGTGTTGTGACCAATGCCTCAGGTGCGAATATGCCACAAGGTATTACAACGGAAATTGTAAAGAATGTAAATCTTAAAGGTCAATTAAACAGTGATTACTTAATTCTTGAGGTTGATGAAGCCTATGTCAAAGAAATCAACAATCACATTAAGGCAGATTATTTACTTGTAAATAACTTATTTAAAGATCAAGTTGATCGTTTCCCTGAAATTAACATGGTTAAAGACATCATTATCAAAGGAATCGTAAAAGAGAATAAGCTAGTTCTTAATGCCGATGATCCTTATACAAAGCATATCGGTGACTTATGTGCTAATGATAAAATATACTTTGGTTTTAAAGGTGATGTGATAAAGTCAGATGATTATAATGAAGAAACAACATGTCCAAATTGTAATGAAATCTTAAGTTATAATTCCTTAGTTTACTCTCATTTAGGGGATTACTCTTGTTCTTGTGGGTTTGAGTATCCAAAAGAAGTACACGATGTTCTATCACAATATAACAAGGAAGACGAAACCGTAACAATTAATGATGACGTTTATAAGCTCAATAATGTTGCGCTCTATAATACTTATAATTACTTAGCAGCAGTATCAGTACTAAAAGAGTTAAACATAAGTACAAAGAACATAAGTAATGCTTTATCAAATGCTGTTGTAGGTTTAGGACGTATGGAAGTTTTTGATCATCATGGTCAACAATGTTTTGTGAACTTAGTCAAAAATCCAACGGGATTAAATGAGACACTTAATTATATTAAACAACTTGATCAAAAGCATACTTTGTTTTTAGCGGTTCACTCAAGAGTTCCTGATGGACCTAATATTGATTGGCTTAATGAAATAAACTTAGATCAAAGTAATGTTGAAGAATTTATTATTACAGGCGATGAAGCTAAAAGAGTAGGAGAGCTTCTTACGAGTCAAGGTATTAAAGTAACAATAATAGACGACTTAGATGAAGCTGTATCTTATACCTTAAATAAGACTGATCAACCTTCATACTTGTTAGCAAACTATACAGCATTACCGTTTGTAAGAAATAAAGTCTTTAAATAATAAATAAACACTAATTATCACAAGTGCTTCTCAGATATTTGCCTTTAGAAGCACTTTTTATGTCTTCTCTTAATGATTCTAACTGTTTTCATTAATATATCTACTTATAATGTACAAAATCTCTTTATCTTTTTTAGTTATAACATTATAATTAATCAAAGAGAGAAGGGGTATTATGAGTAGAATTCAACGTAATAAATTGCTAGTGGTTCTTAGTGTCTTAATCTTTGGGGGACTTATCGTATACTTCTTAATTTATAAAGCGGTATTAGGAGAGACTGGACAGTATATTGGAGGTTTTACAGGTTTCTTTATTATTACTGCGTTTATAGGAACGTTTGCAAAGAGTAAACAACAACTGGATAATGAGTTGAAGTATATGGGCAAGGTTCATGATAATCATCGTCCGCGTAAGTTTGGATGAGTTTTCATTAAGTTTAAGAATATAGGAGTTTCACTCCCACACAAACTTTAAGACATTTAATTTGAATGTATCTTAAAACTAGTGTATAATAAAGATACTGAAAGAGGAGTGGTGAAAACCACTCCATTATTTGTGAAAAAATCGAGGTGAAATAATGAGCACTAAAAGTAAACTTAGGGAAGTTTTAGAACCGATTGCAAAAGCACATGATATTACGATCGTAGATGTTAACTTTCTAAATGGCGGTATTATAGAAATACCGATTATGAAGTCTAATAAGACGATGGATTTAGAAACAAGTGGTATGATGGCTGATTTGTTTGCGGATGCCTTAGTTGATGTAGAAGGTATGGATTATGATTATATGTTAGATGTTTGTTCACCAGGAGCAGAAAGAGTGCTTAATGGTTTAGAGGAAATTAAAGCTGAACTTAATAATCATGTCTATGTGAAACTTAAAAACCCTAAAGCTGGATTCTTTGAGATTTACGGGGATCTTGAATCAGTGAGTGATGACTCTATAACGATATCGTATATGGAGAAAACTCGTAGAAAAACATTTGATATTGATACTGACAATATTAATGTAATTCGTTTAGCAATTAAATTGTAAGGAGAGAGTATGAAAACCAGTGAATTTGTAGCGGCTATGGAATCGATCGTTGATGATCGTAATATTAGCCAAGAAATTGTGAAAGAAGCTTTAATGGAAGCCATTGAAAAAGCATTAAAGAAACATATTAATGCAAATGAAGCGAATGTTAAAGTAGTTATGGATGAAGAAACTGATGAAATGAGTATTTATCAAGTCTTTGATGTTGTTGAGGAAGTCGTTAACTTTGATAGTGAATTATCACTAGAAGAAGCACTTGATGACAAGCCTGATGCAAAAATCGGTGATCAAATTTTATTAGAACATGAGATTAATGATCTGGGAAGACCAGCAGCATTACTCGCAAAGAATGTTTTAAAACAAAAAATTAGAGAAGCTGAGAAACAAGGTGTGTATGATGAATACATCCATCAGTTATATGAAATGGTTACAGTACAAGTCGATACTGTTGAAGATCGTTTCTTATTCGTTAATCTTGGTCGTGCTCACGGTATTATGCCACTTTCAGCACAAATCCCTGGTGAACATTACTACGAAGGTCAAAAGTTAAAGGTTGTTATTACAGAAGTTAATAAGGACTCTAAGGGAGCTCAAATTATTGTGTCTCGTTCTGATGACCATTTTGTTAGACGTTTGTTTGAAATGGAAGTTCCTGAGATTTATCAAGGAATCGTTGAAATTAAGGCAATTGCTCGAGAAGCTGGAGATCGTACTAAGATTGCAGTATATTCAAAGGATGAAAACATTGATCCTATTGGAGCATGTATTGGACCACGTGGGACTCGTGTTCAAGAAGTTATTGAAGAATTACAAGGTGAAAAGATTGATATCTTTGAATGGAGTAATGACGTTGATCAATTAATCAAATCATCTCTAGCACCTGCAGAAGTTCTTTATGTTCTGCCAACTGATGATGAAAGAAGTGTTGTAGTTGTCGTTGAAGATGATCAATTATCACTTGCTATCGGCCGTGGTGGTAAGAATGCGAAATTGGCTGTTAAGCTGATTAATAAGAAGATTGATATCAAATCATTATCAGATATTAAAGCATCAGGTATTGATTATGAAGCAATTGCGCTTGCAAACCAACCGACAATTTTAGTTGAAGAAGAAGTAGTGGTAGAAGAACCTGAAGTATTTGTTGAAGAACTTGTCGAAACAAGTGAAGAAGTTATTGAAACTGTTGAAGAGGCAGTTGAAGAAGTTTCTGAAGAAATAGTAGAACCTGAAGTAGAAGAAGTTTTCGAAGAAGTCGTTGAAACGCCGGTTGTAGAAGAAGTTAAAGATTCTACACCTAAAGTTGAACGTACAGTTAAAGATGATGATGCTTCTAAATTCGAAAAATTAGCAGATCCAACAATTGCACTTCAAAAGATTGCGAAGCAAGAAGAAGCTACCGCAAGACGTAGAGCGCGTTATGAAGATCGTAACAAGCAAGAAGATGAAATTGATTATTCAGAGATGGAATATGAAATAGCTCCTGAGTATGCAGAAGAAGAAATGGCGGAATTTAAAGCTCGTGAAGAGGAAGAAGATAACTCTTGGTATGAAGACGAAATTGATTTTGAAGATTTCGAGGATTACTACGAGGATTAATTGGAGGTAACGATGAGAAAGACACCACAAAGGAAATGTTTAGTTTCTAATCAGATGTACGATAAAAACGAATTAGTTAGAGTTGTAAGAACGCCTGAACGTGATGTTGTTATCGATACAACAGGCAAGGTTAATGGTCGCGGTGCTTATTTAAAGTTAAGTATTGAAAATATTGAACTTGCTAAAAAAAGAAATGTTTTATCTCGTGCATTACAGGTTGAAATACCTGAGGCAATTTATGATGATTTGGAAAGTTTGCTTGACAATGAATGATAAATTAGCAGGACTGCTAGGAATGGCTGTTCGTGCACGTAAAATTGTATTTGGAGAAGTCGCTTTTGGATCATTAAGTTCAAAGGATGCTTCACTACTATTAATTAGTGATGATGCATCAGAGCGCACAATGAAAAAGCTTGTTAATCGAGCGGAGTATTATCAAGTTGAATATCTTGTTCTTGAAGATTTAATATTAAATCAGGCTACAGGGAACACAACTCGTAAATATGCACTTGTTATTGACAGAGGTTTTTCAAAAGGAATTTTAGACATATGTAGAAAGAGGTGAAGATATGGCTAAAAATTATAATCGTAACCGTAACAGAAATAGAGGTAGAAATCGTAAGAAGTCTGCACCTGTTAAGATTAATTATCCGAAAACTGTATCTTATTATGAAGGGATTACAGTGGGCACTCTAGCCAAGCGTTTAGAGCGTAAATCAGGAGAAATTATTAAAAT
>RRZU012098461.1_pt1 | contig 14896 bp, 11 predicted proteins | sample 2165561 | NCBI WGS metagenome assembly RRZU01 (sample SAMN10456909, study PRJNA506462) | wastewater metagenome | isolation source: wastewater sludge | place: USA: Moscow, Idaho
ATCTTGACAAACACCGGCTTTCAGTTCCCAGATTTCATCTATTTCAGTTTCATAATCTGTGATGCCTTGTCTGTAAGTAAAGTTTTCATAAATATAAGTTGACAAAGCTGTTGTAGTCTCCATAACAGACAAATCCGAAGTTGCGACAGATTTTATAACTGACAAAATCTCTTCTTTATTCTTAATATTTTCCTGTCTTACAAAATCGATATAAGGAAATTGCGTGGATTGTTCTTTCACGATTTGCCATTGTTCATCAACATTCAGATTGATGACAGGCAATTCGATCGGAAAGGTTTCCACAACCAATTCGACTTTGATTTCCAAAAAATGATGCGGTTCCACAATTGTGAAAACCCCAATTCTGTTGGTAAAATAATCGTAATAATAATCGATATTAGAATTTGGAAACAAAGAAATTTTTTGCTCAATAACTTCCTGAAAATCATTCGTCAATGGTGACAAAATAATTTGGTTTGCGCTGTCTGTAACCGCAGAAGAATATTCGTATCTCGTAATGTGTAAAATGTTGAAAACCGGCATAAAATTAATAACGCTATTTGCTTATGTTAAACAACCAAACCAAAAAACTGGTGGTTAAAAATATTTGAAATTTCGTAAATATCACTTTCTATTCTGGCAAGAAAAAGCATTTTTTCCTCGCGTGTTCTCGGATGTCTTGTGAATTGGACATTTGCAATACATTTTCCAATGAAAAACCCGACTGTTTCATCACTTTCGCCTTGTTCTCCGGAATTGAGCTGTTTTGCAAATTTGTCTAATTCATTAAGAGAATAAGTGATTGAATTGGGGAAAAGCGGTTCATAAATCATTTGGTAAAAAATCCGTTCTTTTTCCATCGTCCCAAGATTATTTCTAAGATAAAAATCATAACCACTTACCGAACTTAGAAAATACCGCCAGTTGGAATAATCGTTATCTAAAAGGTCTTCTCCGTAAAGAATCCATTGTTTTCTGATTAGATTAACGATATTGAGGATTCGTTCTATGTATTTTCCTAATTCCAAAAAACAGTAACCCTCATCTCTCGCTACATAATTATCAATAACGCCATAATAAACCATCGATTGCTTTACCAAAACATCAAAAACACTGATTGGGTCTCCATATCTGGATTGATTGAACAAAAAAGGGTCTTTCATCTGATGATGAAAATCGTTGAGACATTGCCAAACATCTTTGTTGATGTGGTCTTGCGCACTTCTTGCATTTTCTCTCGCTCGAAAAATATTACTGGCAATGGACAAATCATTATTGATATCAAAAAGCGCTTTAGAAATCAGATTGCCAAAACTGTAATCATCATTATCTATTTCGATTTGATTTTCTTCGCAAAAATTCTCCCAACTTTCCACAGAAGCGCCATCCTGATAAGCAATATATCTCGTATGAAAAACTTTGAGCTGAAAATTGGTCCGTTCCATATAACGGCTCATCCAAAATATATTTTCTGCAACTCTACTTAGCATTATTTATTAGTGTTTTGTTTATGGTTTTTAGTATTTAGATTGCTCCTTTTAATTAATAATGAACAACATTTAATCAATAGAGAATTTTTAACAACAAATCCTTCGACAAGCTCAGGATGACATCTCTAATACCAATATTCTATTATCATTGTTAGGCTGAGCCTGTCGAAGCCATTTACTTTTTTTAAATCTTTCATCATTTATCATTCATCAATTATAATTAATCTACGACCCAAGTATCTTTGGAACCGCCACCTTGAGAAGAATTCACAACGATTGAGCCTTCTTTCAGCGCAACTCTTGTTAATCCACCCGGAACGATGTCAATTCCATCAGGACCGTACAATGCGAAAGGTCTCAAATCTACTCTTCTAGGTTGCAAAACACCGTTGATATAACAAGGTGCAGTAGAAAGTTTGATGATTGGTTGTGCGATATAACTTCTTGGATTAAGATTGATTTGTTTTGTGAATTCAGCGATTTCTTCGTCGGTGGCTTTGTCTCCGATTAGCATTCCGTAACCGCCACTTTCATTGGTTTTTTTGACCACCATTTTGTGCATATTTTCTATGGCGTATTTCCGTTCGTCCATATTTTCCATTCGGTAAGTCGGAACGCTTTTCAGAATCGGCTCTTCGCCCAAATAATACCGAATCATATCGGGAACGTAAGAATAAATCGCTTTATCATCGGCAACACCATTTCCCATTGCATTCACGATAATAACATTTCCTTTTCTGTAAGCGTGATACAAACCAGGAACACCCAAAACACTGTCTTGACGGAAAACCAAAGGGTCAATGAACTCATCATCCACTCTTCTGTAAATGACATCTACTTTTTTGAGACCTTTCGTAGTTTTCATATAAACCTGATGATTTTGAACCACCAAATCACGACCTTCCACCAATTCGATTCCCATTAATCGAGCTAAAGTTGTATGTTCAAAATAAGCGGAATTGAAAATCCCCGGTGTCAATAAAACCACATTTGGTTTTGCACTGATTTGACGACCAAATGACAATAGATTTTTTATTAATAAATCAGGATAGATATTAACTTGTTTAACCTTGATATTAGGCAAAATATTAGGAAAAAGCCGATAGCTCATTTTTCGATTTTCCAGCATATAACTTACTCCAGAAGGCGTTCTGAGATTATCTTCTAAAACATAATAACTCCCGTCATAATCTCGGATAAGGTCGATTCCGCTGATGTGTGTATAGATATCAAACGGTACATCAACATTTATCATTTCTCTAAGATAATTGGGACAAGTATAAACCAAAGACGACGGCAAAACCTCATCTTTGATAATGAATTGCTGATGATAAACATCCTTAAGAAAAATATTGAGAGCCTTCAGTCTTTGTTTAATTCCTTTCTGTATAAATTCCCATTCTGATGATTGGATAATCCTTGGAACCACATCAAAAGGAAAAATCTTTTCGATTCCTTCACCATCATTATAAACCGTGAAAGTAATCCCCTGCGTCATAAAAAGTTTCTTCGCAAGGTCATTTTTCTGGTCCATCTCAGAAACATCAAACTTGGAAAAACCGTTCACAAAATCCCTATAATGATTTCTTACCACATTACCGGACATCATCTCATCATAAATATCATTTATCGCTGGATAACCACTCAAAAAACCCTCTTCCATAGCTATATTTTATGTTTTTAAAACACTAATATATAAAATTAATAGGGGTAATTATTAATTTTTTGCAAAATAAATACAAAACACCCTTTTTTCATCACATTAGGAATGGAATTAAAATTAATAAATTAATCCTTGGAATTAGCAGCTTAGCTTTTGACTTTTTTTGTATTTTTTAGTATATTCGTTACTCATTTACACGATTTAGATGATTTACGATTTAGAGAAAGAAAACAAGGAAATCCTTGCAAGATATAAAGACCTCATTTCCAACACTTACCGGACGCTAGACGAGGAACAGAACAAACTCATCCGAAAGGCGTTTGACATTGCTCTGGATGCGCATAAGGACCAGCGCAGGAAAACAGGTGAACCCTATATCTATCACCCAATAGAAGTCGCCAAAATAGTTGCGAATGAAATTGGTTTGGGTGCAACAAGCATTGCATGCGCTTTGTTACACGATGTAATAGAGGATTCCGAATATACTTACGAAGATCTCAAAAAGATTTTCGGGAAAAATATCGCTGATATTGTAAACGGACTAACTAAGATTTCCGTGATGAACCAGCAGAATATCTCGGTTCAGTCAGAAAATTACCGTAAATTATTGCTAACGCTTTCCGAAGATTTTCGTGTGATTCTCATTAAGATTGCTGATCGACTTCACAATATGAGAACGCTGGAAAGTATGCATCCCGCGAAGCAGAAAAAAATTGCGTCTGAGACAGCATACATCTACGCACCTCTGGCTCACAGGTTTGGCTTATACTCCATCAAATCTGAATTAGAAGATCTTTCGCTGAAATATAATAATCCCGATGTTTATAATGAAATCCTGAACAAATTGGAAGTGGCAAAAGAAGGCCGCGAGAAATATGTTGAGGAATTCAAAAAAGAAGTTTCTGAGCAACTCAAAGAGGAAAAACTGAACTTCACCATCAAAGGACGGGCAAAAGCCATCAGCTCTATTTACAGAAAAATGCTGAAGCAGAATGTTACATTCGAGGAAGTTTATGATAACTATGCGATCAGGATCATTTATAAATCTGACCCAAAGAACGAAAAATTCCTAGCCTGGAAAATTTACTCTATTGTAACGGATCTTTACCAAAGTAATCCTTCCCGAATGCGTGACTGGATTTCACAGCCGAGATCTACAGGTTACGAAAGTTTACATCTTACGGTGATGGGTCCGGATAGAAAATGGATTGAGGTACAGATCCGTTCCGAGAGAATGGATGACATTGCAGAAAAAGGTGTTGCTGCACACTATAAATACAAAGAAGGCTACCGAAAAAACAGTGATGACCAGCGATTTGAAAGCTGGGTTTCTGAGATCCGTGAGGTCTTGGAACAGCAGCAGAATCTTTCTACATCGGAACTGCTAGACAACATCAAACTCAATCTTTATTCAAAAGAAGTATTTGTTTTTACGCCAAAAGGTGAGATCAAAATTCTGCCAATCGGCGCTACAGCTTTGGATTTTGCTTTCTCAGTTCACACAGATCTAGGTATGAAATGTCTGGGCGCCAAAATCAACGGAAAGCTGGTTCCGATCAGTTATGTGCTTCAGAATGGTGACCAGATAGATATTCTGTCATCACAAAATCAAAAACCCAAAGCTGACTGGCTGGAGTTTGTAGTCACTTCCAAAGCTAAGTCGAAAATTAAAAACATCCTTAATTCTGAAAAAAATCAGAATACTGCCGAAGGAAAAGAAATTCTTCAGAGAAAAATGCGTCACGCCAAGCTGAATTTCAGTGAAGAAGAAGTGAACGGACTGCAAAAATTCCTTAACCTGAAAACGTCTCAGGATCTTTTCCTTGGTTTTCAGAACGGCACATTCGACATCAGCGATATCAAAAGATATTCCGACAAAAAGGGTATTCTCAGTAACCTCCTAAATCGTTTCCGAAAATCTTCCAATAAAGAAGAATATGTAGAAAAGATAGACTCAAATCTGGATATGATTGTCTTCGGCAAGGATGAAGAGAAACTCAACTACACTTTTGCCAAATGTTGTACAGTGATTCCCGGTGATAAGATTTTCGGGTTTATAACCATTTCTGACGGCATCAAAGTTCATAATGACAATTGTCCTAATGCGATTAATCTTAGAGCCAACTATGACTATCGCGTGCTGCAGGCAAAATGGGTGAATGCGGAAAGTTTCAAGAATAGAATAAAAATCGAAATTGAAGGTCTGGACAGAATAGGAATGATTAATGACATTACCGCTGTCATCAGTAATAATATGAGTATGGATATGAAAAGTATGAGCATAGCTTCCAATGATGGTATTTTCACAGGTAATATCAATCTGGAAGTTAAGAATAAGAGTCAGCTGGAAGAAACATTCAAACAGCTGAAAGCAATTAACGGGGTGTCTAAAGTTAAAAGAGTTTAGATGGAATTATCAAAATACTTTCAGAAATTTTTCCATAGCAGCAAGACTTCCGGAATCCTTCTTATTCTGTGCGTTTTTTTATCATTAATTATTGCCAACACTTCTTCAGCCGAAGGTTTCCAGAATTTTTTGGATGCAAAAATCGGGACAGAGATTTTTCATCTGAATTATTCTTTGTCAGTGTGGATCAATGATGGCTTAATGGCTATTTTCTTCCTACTTGTGGGACTGGAAATCAAACGGGAATTGGTTGAAGGCGAATTATCTGATATCAAAAAAGCAAGCCTCCCCATTTTTGCAGCGATTGGCGGAATGCTGATTCCTGCGCTGATTTTTATAGCTTTCAATCACAGTACAGATTATAAAAACGGCTGGGCTATTCCAATGGCGACTGATATTGCTTTTTCATTGGCTATCATTTCTTTGCTGGGCAAAAGTGTCCCCAATTCCTTAAAAATATTTCTAAGCGCATTAGCGATTGTAGATGATCTGGGCGCTATCATTGTGATCGCATTATTTTATACCGATTCTATTGATTGGCTCTCCCTCGGTGTTTGTGGCGGAATCACACTTTTACTGATAATCCTCAATAAGTTAAAGGTTACAAAAATCATTTTCTATCTTGTTCCGGGACTATTTCTATGGTATTTTATGCATCATTCTGGCATCCACGCAACTATTGCAGGTGTAATATTGGCATTTACGATTCCAACAAATGTGTCTGATACTGAGATTTCACCATTGGAAAAATTGGAAGAACAGCTTCATATTCCCGTAAGCTTTTTCATAATGCCGATTTTTGCCTTGGCCAATACGAACATAACGTTTCAAGCTGAAGTTTTGGATCATTTTGTAAGTCCGCTGAGTTTGGGGATTATTTTCGGGTTATTTGCTGGCAAAGTATTGGGAATAAATCTTTTTTCATTTTTAGCAATTAGATTTAAGCTAGGCGAATTACCTGCGTTTTCAGCTTGGAAAGAAATGATTGGCGTCGGTTTTCTGGCGGGAATTGGCTTTACAATGTCGATATTTGTATCGCTTCTGGCATTCCCTGGAAATATAGAGAATCAGGATATTTCTAAAATAAGTATTTTATTTGCTTCGGTTCTTTCCGGAATTGTTGGTTTTATCATTTTAAAGACTAAAAAGAAAAGTTCTTTGCCCGTTTAAATTTAATTTCAAATAATTTTATAGCAATTACAGGAACGTCTATTTTTACAATAACCCCTTCGACAAGCTCAGGGTGACATCACTAATACTAATCGTGATATTTTAGCATTGTCAGGCTGAGCCTGTCGAAGTCATATTCAGTAATTTGGGATAAATCAATAAATAAAATTAAAACAATTTCTAAGCTTCTATTGCGCCTGAAGTCATTTCTTCACGAATCAGTTTTTCCAGTTTAACTTTTTTAATAGCCAGATTCAGTTCGTTACCCATCAATACAAGAAAAACATTGACATTGACCCAAACCATTACCAAAATAATGGAGCCAATGGAACCATATAGCACATTATATCTTGCAATATTCGCAACGTAAATGGCAAAGAAATAAGTCAGTATTACAAATAAAACGGTAGTTAGAACTGCGCCGGGAAAAGCTTCTCTCAACCTTGTGATTTTGATGCACCCTATCCAGTAAAACAAAGTGAGAAGGATAAAATAGAACAAAGGAAATGATATAAATCCGATGATCTTGGTTAGGTTTTTTGTAAACCAGGAAATATCGTAAGCTGGTGTAAACAGTTTGAGTACAACCTCACTGTAATAAATTCCAAAAATCGATAAACAGACAAAACTTAGGAAACATATTGTAATAAGCATCGCCAGAAGATATTCTTTTACAAAAGTTCGCTGAAGTTCTGTATTCCTGTTAAATCCGTTAATAAGGGAAAAACAGCCGTTGGTCGCAAATATGAAGGATAAAAGAATCGTAAAATTACTTATGGATTTCATATTCGGAATTAGGCTGGACTGGATGTAACCCGTCACGTCGCTCTGCATATGAGATGGAAATACTTTCGGCATCAGCACTTCAAAGATATAAAACTGAAGCTTGTCATAATGCGGCATAAAAGGCAAAACAGATAGGAAGAAAAGAATCATCGGAAATAAACTGAGGAAAAAACTCCAGGAGATACTTGCAGCCTGCCGTCCCAAAGGATTCTTGAAAATAGCATCTAGATAGATAGAAAGCATCTTCCATAAAGATATACCCAAAACCGGAATATGTATTCCGTCAAAAAAATTCTGGATTCTTGAAAAAAAGCGCTGTATCTTTTTTGCCATTCTTTATCTTTGCTTTACAAATATACTAAATGCGTATCAATTTGATCTGCATCGGAAAAACTGACGATAAGGAAATTGTTTCTCTGATGAAATATTATCTTCCAAGATTACCAAAACACTGGAATTTTGAACTGATGGAAATTCCGGATGTTAAGAATGCCAAAAACTTAACTCCTGACCAGCTAAAGAAAGAGGAAGCGAAACTTTTCCAAAACAATATCGATGCTTCTGATCTTGTTATTATTCTGGATGAAAAAGGCAAACAGTTTACCAGCCGTGAGTTCTCGGAGAAAATAGATTTCTGGATGGGAAATTCTGTAAAAAAAATTCATTTTCTGGTAGGCGGCGCTTATGGTTTTTCGGAGGAAATCTACAACAGAGCCAACGAAAAAATCTCTCTGTCCAAAATGACTTTTACGCATCAGATGATCCGTCTTTTTTTTGTGGAACAAATCTATCGTGCTGCTACTATTCTCCAAGGCAAGCCCTATCATAACGATTAAAAGGCAACGCGGGAATTTATTCTATTGAGTATAGTGATTAAAATATGCCGAATTGCCAACTAGCCCCGATAGTAACGGCATCCTTTTTTGAGTGAAGGCGGCGAGCGAAGCGATGCCGGCTGAACGAAAAAAAGATATAGTGGATAGCGGGATAAAGCTCCTAAAGAAATCTAATTCTTTGCTAAAACTTTTTTGGTAAGTGTGGCCAAGAAACCACCCAATAGAAATCCGACGCCAGCACCAAACGCAACATCCAACGGAAAATGGACTCCAAGATATATTCTGCTGTAAGAAACTAGTATAGCCCACAAAAAGAGAATATATGGTAAAAACTGATATTTTTTCCCAATAAGCATAGATAAAAAACTGACCAGAAAAAATGAATTAGATGCGTGTGAAGAATAAAATCCGAACTGTCCTCCGCAGGTTACAAGACGCATCTTAGACATCAAAGCTTCGGTATGACAAGGCCGTAATCTGGCAACTCCGATTTTGAAAATTCCAGCCAGCTGATCTGAAATTGCAATCCCGATAGCCAAAAATATAAGTATAAATATAAATTTTTTAAGAGGAAAACTCTTGAAAAGATAGTAAGCGAGGATGATGTAAAATGGTACCCAAAACCATTTCCCCGTAATCATCAGCCAGAAAGGATCAAACGACGAACTGCCAAGCCCATTCAGGAACAATAATAACTGCTGATCTTTCTCAATTAACCCGTTCATAAGTTATCTGCTAACAGGACCTTGGTGAGTATCGTCCTCGGAAAGATCGATTTTTGGGGTTTGCTGTGCAAGTGCTTCCTGCGTATTTTTTTCCGCCAGAGGATTGAATTCCTGTGCAGACTGTTTTACTTTTTCAATTTCTTTTTTGATTTCGGAGACCGGATTATCCGCTTCTTTCATTATCTCGGTTTTAATGTCTTCTACTGCACCTTTCATTTTGCGCACGCCTTCTCCCAAGCCTCTTGCAATCTCGGGCAGTTTATCCGGGCCAAATAAAACAACGATTGCCAAGGCAATCAGCAGCATTTCTCCTAAGCTCAATTCCATAGTACAAAATTAATAAACATAAACTTAACTAATACAGACGTAATGATAATTTTTTCATAAAAATCATTATGTAGTCCAAATGACTAAACCACTGTAAATAAATTAAATAATCAACTTATCATTTTTTACTGGAAAAAGTATTAGAAACAAAATACAGTCCTACAAGGAAAAGAAGAAACGCTAAAAAAAATGGCGCACCAGGAAACAGAAACGGTGCATTTTTATGCGTGAAATAGTAGAAAAGCTGTGTCATAAGTGGCGGACCAATAATGGATGTGGCACTAATAAGACTGGTAAGTGCACCCTGCAACTCACCTTGCTCATTGGAGGGAATATTTTTAGTGATGATGGACTGCAAGGCCGGGCCGCAAATACCTCCAAGACAATATGGTACAGTAAATGCAAGCATCATCCAACCCTCTGATGCAAAAGCATACAGTAACATCCCAATTGCATATAGTAACAATCCATATAAAACGCTTTTCTGATCACCTAGCTTAGGATTGATCCAACGAATTAATAATCCTTGAACCAGCCCCACCATCAGTCCAACAACGCCTAAAGAAATCCCTATCATCCGCTCGTCCCAGCCAAAACGATACATCGTATAGAAACTCCAGTTGCTTTGTACAGCGTGACCACCAATGTAAATGAGAATCAGAGCTGTGGTTAGTCCTGATATCTCAGGATGCTTTTTCAGAAATTTGAATGAACCAATAGGATTCGCTCTTTTCCAATCCAGTGCGCGTCTGTTTTCTTTTGGTAAACTTTCCGGCAAAATAAAGTAGCCATAAACAAAATTGATAAGGCAGAGAGCAGCTGCTGCATAAAAAGGAACCCTGGATCCATAATGACCTAAAACACCTCCAAGCACAGGGCCAATGATGAATCCGATCCCAAATGCAGCACCGATCAACCCAAAATTCTTAGCGCGATCTTCATCCGTAGATATATCAGCAATATAGGCACTTGCCGTTGTGACACTTGCCCCTGTTATTCCGGCAATAATTCTGCCGACAAACAGCCACCAGATGGTTGGTGACAATGCAAGAAAAATATAGTCAACTGAAAATCCGAAAAGGGACAACAAAATAACGGGTCTCCTGCCATACTTATCACTAAGATTGCCCACAAGCGGTGAAAAAACAAACTGAATGAAAGCATAGGCAAAACTGAGCCAGCCTCCATATTTTGCTGCCTCACTCACATCTGCCTGGATAAGTTCCTCTATTAATTTAGGAACCACAGGAATAATAATTCCCCAGCCCGTAATATCGATCAGTAATGTAATAAAAATGAAGCCGATGGCAGCTGATTTTTGGTTCTGTCTCATATAGTGCGAAGGTATGAAATTTTTGATTCCAGGAGGTCTGAATTGAAAATATGGAGCTGAAAGCTAGATTCAAAATCCACAATAAAAAAGCTCTCAAATTTATTGAGAGCTTTATAAGTTATATTGATAGTAAATTAATTTACCAATTCAGCATTATCAATAGAAGATTTTCCTGTTACTTTATCTTCTTTTTTCTTTCCTCTAAGGAAGTCATAAGCCGTAGCCGATGCAATGAAAATAGATGAGTAAGTACCAAATCCAATACCGATCAATAAGCAGAACATAAATCCTCTAAGGTTATCTCCACCAAAAATGAAAATAGCAAGAATTACCAAGATCGTAGTAAACGATGTGTTGAATGTTCTACCAATGGTGCTGGAGATGGAATCATCAAATAATCCGGCCAATGTAAGCGCTTTTTTCTCACGAAGATATTCCCTTATTCTATCGAAGATAATTACAGTATCGTTAATTGAATAACCGATAACGGTAAGAATCGCCGCAATGAAATCCTGGTTGATCTCCATATTGAAAGGCATAATCTTGTAGAACAATGAATAGATACCCAAAATAACAACCGTATCGTGGAAGAGACCTGCAACCGCTCCAAGAGAAAACTGCCATTTGTCAAACCTAACCAAGATATAGATAAAAATACCTAATAGTGAAGCCGCAACCGCAAGCATACCGTGTGTTGTAATATCATCTGCAACAGTTGGTCCCACTTTAGTCGAAGAAACAATTCCTGCGTGACCTTTGTCTGCCGCTTTGAAATCTGCAAGGCTCATATTGGCTGGCAAATCCTGCTTCAGACCATCATAGATTTTTTGTTCTACAGTCTGGTCAGCGGCCAGAGATTCATCATCAATTAAATAATCGGTTGTTATTTTTAGCTGAGAGCTGTTACCAAATGTTTTAACTTCTACAGATTCATTCTTGCCATCTGCAGTTTTCATCAGCTTAGCAATATTACCTTCGATTTTCTCTGCATCTACCGGTTTTTCAAATCTGACAACATAGTTACGCCCGCCGGTAAAGTCGATACCGTATTTGAAGCCATTTAAAGCCATGGAACCAATTGAAATCACCATCAGGATTCCGGAAACGATATAAGCATATTTTCTTTTCCCGATAAAATCGATCCAAGTATTTCTGAATAAATTTTTAGTTGGCGCAGTCCATACAGAAAGAGATTTTCCTTTTTCTAATCTATTGAAGATCATCACTCTGGAAAGAAGAACTGAGGTGAATAAAGTCATTACAAGACCAATCATTAATGTCACTGCAAAACCTTTGATAGGTCCTGTTCCGAAAATATATAGGATTAATGCCGTAATGAAAGTTGTAGCGTGACCATCAATAATCGCTGATATAGCGTGCTTGAAACCATCTTTATAGGCTTCAATAATAGTTTTTCCACGGAATAACTCTTCTTTAGTTCGTTCGTAGATGATAACGTTCGCATCCACAGCCATTGCCATTGATAATACGATACCAGCAATCCCCGGAAGTGTGAGTGTAGCATCTACAGAATCCATAATTCCGAAAATATAGAACAGGTTTATGACCATTGCGATAACTGCATAAACGCCCGCGCCTCCATAATAAAAAATGATATAAACAATGATTACTGCAAAAGCAATAAGGAAAGACATTACCCCATCATTGATAGATTCTGCTCCCAAAGAAGGACCTACAACATCAGCCTGAACAATCTTTGCACCGGCAGGAAGTTTACCTGCACCCAGCACATCAACAAGATCTTTAGCTTCTTCCTGTGTAAAATTTCCTGAGATTTGTGTTCTTCCGTCCGGAATAACATTGTTAACCACTGGTGCTGTATAGACTCTGTTATCAAGTGTAACAGCCACCACTTTTCCGTTGTTTTTCTCAGTCATTGTTTTCCAATCACGAGCACCACTAGAATCCATTTGCATATCTACAACAATACGGCCTAACTGATCATAATTGATATTAGCAGATTCCACAGCGCCATCTACAGGTGCTTTTTGGCTGATATTCCCACGGATTGCATATAATACAAGACTGTTCGAAGTGTTTGTCTCTGGCTTGTATCCCCACATAAACTGAGTATATTTCAAATTTATTGGACGGGATTTTACAGCAATTGCGCTGTTCAGAATTTTATTAACTACAGCTGTATCAGCAAGCTTTACATTCGCAATTGCATTTCCAGGTGTAGTACTAAGCTGAAGAAGGTTGATGAAATTAGTAGTTTTAGCAACACCGATAGAATCTCCTTTTGTTTTTACAAGCTGGCTAAGTTCAGAAAGGTAAGGAAAAACTTCCTGTCCCACCTGCACTTCCCAAAACTGAAGCTTTGCGGAAGTCGCCAACATTTTCTTAACTCTGTCGATATCTTTGATACCAGGCATCTCTACAAGAATTCTTCCTGTACCAGGAACTCTCTGCACATTTGGCTGGGTAACACCCATTTTATCTATACGTGTTCTCAGAACCTCATAAGCCGTTCCTACAGACGCATCGATTTTTCTTCTGATGATATTCTTTACCTGGTCATCTGGTGTGTTGAATTTAATCTCCGTAAGATTGGTATTTCCGAATATCTCAGGATCTGCAAGTTTTAGGTTTGTACCCTTTTCTTTATTAACAATTTCGAATTGGTTAAAAAAATCCTCAATGTATTGCTTACTTGAGCTTTTTTGCGCCCGATCTGTTCTGTTAAGTGCTTCTATCAAAACAGGGTTTGAAGAATAATTACTAAGATCATTTACCAAATCTCTTTGGTTGATCTCTAATAATACGTTGATCCCACCTTTTAGGTCAAGACCAAGCTTCATCTCTTTTTGCTTTGCAGAGGCATAATCCAGTTTTGTAAACCCAAGATTAAGCGTGTCTTTAGAAAGCCTGTCAATTTCAGCCTGATATTTAATCTGATTTTCTCCAGCGATGGCTCTAGCTTCTTTTTCTATTTTATTGGCATAGAAAGAAGGCAGAAGCTCATTGAGACAAATCAGTCCAAGAACGATGGCAACCAGTGTAACGAGTCCTTTTCCTTGCATTTTCTTACGATATATATAATTTTAGTCGGCAAATATAATGATTTATAGTGGAAATAAGAATTTGAAAATGAGAAATATGAATATGCATTTTTTTTTGTATCTAAATTTATTTTTTTCTCATAAAATTTGATTAATCCTGATTGACAGTGTAGGAGATTAAAGTATTAATAGTCATAATTTCAATATTTTCTGATATAATAGACGGCTTTTCGTTTTGTCTAATAATCTTCACTTTGGTTCAAATTTTGAATTTGAAAAAATTATGAGAACTAAATATTTTATAGTTGCAGGTGTTGCAGCAGTTTCAGGCGCAGTAGTTACTAATTCTTGTATGGCAGTAGCAACATCTAGTATTGGTTTAACCATTATAAAAAATATTCTATTGGGAGGTATTTCTAAAGGTATGGCTACTTTAAAAGACAAAGAAGCTTTTATGAATAGTACATTGATAGATCAGGCTATACCATCTCAACTGAAAAGCATTAATAATACGTTACAATCTTTGGGTATGAGTAGTATTGTGCAAAAAGAAAAACAATACATCGCAGATGCTGCGTATTTTACGGCCAATATATCCGAACCAATATTAAACAACGCCGTAAATAGTTTGACGGCAGATGATGTTACAAAAATTGCACAAGGTGGTTCTGGTATGGCTACTCAAATTTTGAAAGAAAAGACACAATCCCAACTTATTGCAGCTATTACACCGAAGGTAGATGCAAAACTAAATGAATTTGGTCTTGTAAATACGCTTAACAATGCTTTGAAAGGCTCATCTATACTAGGAAGCCTATTTGGAAACCAAAGTCAGAATCTTGCAAGCAATGGCATTAGCCAACTGGCGTCTGAGCAGATTGTAAATGGTTTATTCAATATCATTAGGAATTACGAAGAGCAAAATGCCAACAAGATAAATCAGGCTTTTGGAACTCAAATTATAAAATAACAACAATCCTTCATTTGAATTGGTAACAAAAATTAAGTTTGATTTTCATTCAAATTAGTTACATACATTTTCAGAAAAAAGCCTTTCAGAACTTTTATCTGAAAGGCTTTTGTAAAATTAATGTGAATTAAATTTTATGTTGTCCAAGTGATTCTAGTCGTTTTCA
>RRZU011922060.1_pt1 | contig 14894 bp, 10 predicted proteins | sample 2165561 | NCBI WGS metagenome assembly RRZU01 (sample SAMN10456909, study PRJNA506462) | wastewater metagenome | isolation source: wastewater sludge | place: USA: Moscow, Idaho
AATACAACATTTGCATTTGTTGTATTGCAATTTTATTCAAAATTGACAAAAATTGAGAAATGAGGATAAAAAAATGTCTACGCTTTGGAAAAAGAAGAAGCTTTTACAAAAGTACATTATTACTTATTTTTTGGTTTTTGCCGTGCCGCTGGTTATTTTTTCGCAAATTATTTACAGACAATCGGTAAAAAAGTATTCCACGCAATACGTGGAAATTGCACAAACCGCTGCAAATGGCGTGCTTGTGGATTTGGCAAGGCTTTTGGATTTGGCGGCATCTACCGCCAACACCTTGCGTGAAAACCCATACTTTTCTTCGTCCAGCATTCAGGATTTTGCCGGCTCGTTTATTTATATCGACCAAATGATGTCGCGCATCAGTGCGCTGAATAAGGACTTTACACAAATTGGGTTTTACAGCACAGAAAGCAACTTAATTTACACTTCCTCTACATATAATAAGGATTTTTATTTTGCGCGCATTTTTCGCTCCGACAATTTACATGCACAAACCGAATTTTCTGATTTATCCGAGCCACTATGGATTCCGATGCAAGACGCATTGATTCATGAAGCCCCCACCTGCATTTCCTCATTAATCGTGCCTGTAGAGCGCGGCATAAACAATGGCAAACGCACAACAAACTCGGTGCTCATTGCACATTTAAACATTGAACGCATCCAACAGCTATTTGCCCCCATCACCGCTTTGCCGCAAACGCATGCCGTTGTATTTTATAAAGGCGTGCCGATATTATCCGATAGCTCTGCGGTATTACAGGCCTTTTCTGCGCAAAGCCCTGCTGATTTGCAAGAAAAAATTGTTACTTTAAATGACGAACAATATCAGCTGCAATGGAACGACAGAAATGCAAAATTTTCCGTTTTAACGTTGATTCCGCAGAAGAATATGCGCGTATTGGCTTCAGACATTTTAAGGGTATATTTGTTTTCCCTCTTAATCAGCGCGCTAATTGGCCTTTTTTTAATTTTTTTCGGTGTTAAGCAGAGCTATCAACCAATTATGCGTTTGTTTCAAAAAGCCGCGCGTCTTACCGAACAAATACCGGATGAGTTTACCAATATGGACGAAGTAAGCCAAACGTCTTACGTGCTGGACAATCTGGTAGAGGGCAAAGCAAAGGCAGAAATTGCGCACAAGGAAATGAAATTAAAGCATGTATTGTTACGATTGCTTGAAAATTCTGCTTCATATAGCCAGCAGGCCTCGTTTGGGCAGCATCTGCGGGAATTACAAATTGATTTGCACGCGCAACGATATTGCTGTATTTTGTTTACCCAATGCGAGAACCTGCATGATTTATCACAGGCCTTATCGCAAAAGGCAAATCCGTTTGGCATAAATGTTTTTTGCACCGAAGACATCGACGAAAACAGCGCCGTTGCGCTTTTGTGTTACAGCGAAACAGACACTCCCTTACCGGAAAACGTGCTGGAACATGCAGGTGGCCTATTTGAAAGTGCCGGCATCGGCAATTTTGTTTGCGAAATTAACAGCATTACAGTATCGTATAAGCAGGCATATCATGCGCTTATCAGCGCCGGAAAAAGCAAAGGCATTTATAAATATTGCCATTTATCCACCATTCAAGAAAACGATATTTTGGTGCAGTTTTCTAAAGAATCCGAGCTTTTTTCCTCTGCGGTATCGCATAAGCAGCAAAGCAAAATGCTGTTATCCATGAGCCGCATTGCCGATTTGCTGGAAATGCTGCCTACGAAGGATTCGGCCGGAATGCTGCTGCATCATATTCTGTTTGTTGCGGTGAAAGCTTTGGCTGCCGCCAATATTCCCTATGCGTCTGTGGTTGAGCTGTTTGAAAACATTGCTTCGCCCGACAATAAAAGCGCAGAAAAGGATTGGCTGCAAGCGCTGGCCGCACATTTAAGCGCATTATTAAATGAAAACAGCTCCGCGGCAGCTACGTCGTATACAAATCCATCCATGAAAGACATTCAGTACGCGCTTTTATACATTAACGCCAATTACGCAAAAGAAACGTTTTCCATCAAGCAGCTTGCCGATGAAATGGGCATGTCGATTTCAAATTTAAGCCATTTTTTCAAAAATAAAACCAATCAAAACATTTCCGACTATATTAACGAGTTGCGCATTACACAGGCAAAGCGCTTGCTTACCGAAACAGATTTAAAAATTGCCGACATTTTCCCCCTGCTGGGCTTTTCGCATGCATCCAGCTTTACAAAAAGCTTTAAGCAAACCACAGGGCAAACGCCTAGCCAGTATAAAGCCTCTATCACCCTTGACGAGCCTTGCAAATAAGAGAAACGATATTACGGCGCCTGCCCTGTTTTGCGGGTTTATCAATGGGCATAAAAAAGCCATTGCGGATGCTGATGCATCCGTAATGGCTTTTATTGTATAAATGCTGCGCGTGGTATATGGCGTGGCGCACTAATATGCATGGTGCTTAGTTTACAGCGCCGCTATGCCCTTTGGTGGGCGATGCGGGGCCTATTACACGCAGAAGCACACACTTATTGCGCGCAATAAATGGCAATGGCACGGGCCATAAACGCTGCGGTGCCCGCGCCGTTTTGGTCGATATTTTGGGTAAAGCGTTCGTCGCCGACATACATTTGCCCCAAACAAGACAAAATCTCTTTTGTGCATTGATAAAAATGGGCCGTGATATATGCCTGCCATTGCTGCACAAGGCTTTGCACGGCTGGGCTATCGGGGCTATCCTGCATATGTGCGCTGAATGCGCGCATAATTGCCGCCCCTTCATCCGACAACGCACCCCACTGTGCGTCGGAATAGTCTTTTGTTTTTTCTGCGCTTTCGGCATAAGCGGCGGTATCACCCCAACGCTCGTTTACCTCGGCGGCATATTTTTTCTTGTGTTCTTCAATTTTTGCGCGGTCAAATTGCTCGAAACTCATATCTTTTTCTCCTTTTAAAGTGTTGTCTACAAGGCCGATTAACGCGTCAAGCCGATTGCGCTTTTGTAAAAGCAATTGCTTGTGGTTTTGCAGCGCCTTTGTGGAATCGTAATGGGGATTGGTTATAATTTGTTTAATTTCTGTGAGCGAAAAATCTAGCTCCTTAAAAAATAGCACCTGCTGTAAACGCTCTAGTGCCGATGCGTCGTATAAGCGGTAGCCTGCATCCGTGATTTCGCTGGGCTTTAATAGGCCGATTGTATCATAATATTGCAAGGTGCGCACGGTAACGCCTGTAAGCCTTGCTACTTCGTGTATTTTCAATGCGCGTTTCCCCCTTTCGGTTTACTTTGTGTTTGCACTACAATTTTAGTATATACTATTACGTAACGTAAGGGTCAATCCTTTTTAAAATTTTTTGTAAAAAATTTTGACAGTAAAACCCCATAAACAATGCCAAAGCTTTCGTGTTGCATACATAAAAAAGCACCTGCTTTTATCAGCAGGTGCTTTTTGTTTGGCTTCATGTAAATGGCTTTCTATCAGCCCGCCACAATATTGCCTATCGGGCATTCTTCCACGCAAGTTCCGCAGTCGACACAAAGATCCTCGTTGATGGCATAATTATCGCCAACATACGTTATTGCGCCTACCGGGCATACGTCGGCGCAAGTGCCGCAGCAAGCGCACGCTTTATGAATCACATACGACATGACGAATCCTCCTTTTATACTGTTTTTTATGTATACGCATTTCTGCGCGTTTTTTTAAAGGCCTTTGCGTGTATCGGATAAAATTTTCACGGGCGTGATTGTGCTTATTCGCCCACAAATTCACTCAGAACTGTCAGCGTTTGGGCGTCTGCGTTTAATTCTACCGTGCAGTCCAGCGGAATGGTAAGCATGGGATGTGTGTGGCAGCAATCAAATTCCGCCAAAATGGGAAATCTTGCATCCCCGATTACTTCTTGCAAAATTTGATAGGGCTTTCTGCCGGTTTTTAAATCGTCAAACAGTTCATGCTTGCCCAAAACGAGGCCGCCTATCTTGTCGAACACGCCGCTGATTTTTAATAGCGCGAAGCTGCGCTCGATATCTGCGGCATCCGTGAGGCTGTCTTCAAGGAAAAGAATATCCCCTTGCTTGATTGGCGGCATGTATTCGGTGTTCCATATTCCTTGCATGGTGTTTAAATTTCCACCAATGATTCGGCCTTTTGCCGTACCGCTATTCACTGTTATCAAAGCGTTTTTATTGCCTTGTTTGCTTTTATCTTGGGTATTCCAATTGATAAACTCTTCTGTCCACGCTTTGGGTGTGGGTAATCTGTAAGGCGAATGCGCTTTACACGCTACCACATTTTCAAAAAATTGATAGGTTTCGTCCACAAAGGGCGGAAACTCGCCAAATGAGGCAACGAGCGCCGGCCCGTAATACGTTACAAGGCCTGTTTTTGCGTAAATGCCCAGCAGTAAAGCCGTAACATCAGAATAGCCGATAATGATTTTGGGGTTTTGCTTTAACGCCGCATAATCAATATAGGGCAATAAGGAATTGCTGTTCATGCCGCCGATGGCGGACATGATGCACTTTACATCAGGATTTCTGATCAGCTCGTTGATTTCGCACGCACGCTGTGCAATACTGCCGGACCGATAAAAATCTTGTTTGCCTGTTAAATTGCCTTCAAAAACTTTGAAGCCTTTATTTTCAAGATAGTTTTTGCCGCGAATATAGCGGGTTTCTGCCGTAGCTGTGGCAGGCGATGAGGGCGAAAACACTGCTATTGTATCGCCGTGTTTTAATTTTGGAGCAAGCACAGTTTCACTACCTTTCGCGATATTAATGCAAATATTTGCGCATGGATGCCGCTTGCGCAGGCGGGTAAGGCGTATGCGTTCGGCTTTGGGCGGCTGTTTGCCCTTGCGTTCAGCCACGCGCCAAAGGCATCGAAACATGCCTTGTCATTATTCTAGCATATTTGCAAGATTCAATCAAACTTGTGTGCGCCACTTTTCACGAACAATATTACTCGCCGATAAGCCCTTAACCTGTACTATCTACTCTTCTTGTGTATTAGGATTTTTAGCTTGTATCACCGTTTTCCACAAAAAGAGGGCATACCCCAAAGAGACAAGCGTTATGATGAATGCGATTGGCAATATAAAGGTGGACATCATTGTTCTATTGATAAAAGTGCTTAGCGCATTGATAACGCTGTGCGTTATGATGCATGGCCAAAGCGATTTTGTACAATAAAATATCGTAACAAATAAAAACCCAAGTGCGCTCGCATATACAATTTGGTAAAGAGTTGACACGAGCTCTGCTCCGCTTCCATTAATGAGATTGATGATATGCCCCATGCCAAAAGTGATGCTGGATACAATAATTGCCGCACGCATATTGCTTTTACTCAAAGCCTTAAACAGCAAGCCTCTGAAAATTAGTTCTTCTAAAAAGCCGACTAGCAGCATGCTGAATGCATAAAAAGCACTTTCAATCACCGTCATATTCAGCTGTACGCCAAACCATAAATTTACGCTAGCAACAAGCGCAAGGGGCGCATAAAAAACCCATTTGGACACAGGATACACTACCTTGCATAACCCGTATTCTTTCTGCATGGCATTGCGTTTGATAAAGCCATATAAAACAAAAATCAAAAGCGCAAAAAACAACGTTGTGATGCTTTTTTGCACGCCAATGTTTCTGGATAATTGGTCTGCAACGCTTGTGCCTACAATATAAACGATAATAAAGAGTATGGCAAACCATGATTGGTCTTTTTGATATAGTTTTTTTAACATACAATCATTTCCTTTTTTATACGATATAGTTTGATGCGGTAACACCGTTTGCGCCGCCTACACAGTGGGCATAAAGCATCGTGTGTATTTCGCCTATGTAGCGGCCTATTGGATAGCAATGACAAGGCATATTACACCCACCGTTAAAACAGCCATTGCCCAGAAAGCCCATTTACTCCACTGAAAAATGCGTGCACCGCCCATTGCGCCAAAGGGATAAATGTATAATAGCTTATAAACCAAAAGCAATACACCCAAAGAGAAAACATAATTACAATACAAATTGTTGGCGGCAAAAAAACACGATACAGCCGTAAAAGCAAGCAGCGCCAGCCACTCAAACAGAGCCGGCATCGCCATATCTTTTTGAAATTGTTTGCCTTTTTCGTATTGAACGGGATACCAGTTTGCAATCATGGGGTAAACGCCACCTAAAAACCCAAACATTGCCGTGAACACAGCCCCGCCGCTATTTAAGCGAAAATGCCATTTGCGCCCCGTAAACAGCGTGCCCACAAAAGCGGCGGCAACACCTGTTGCCAGCAAGCTTGCAAAAGCCGCTATGTATAAAAAATAATTTTTATCGTTGCCGACAAAGGCTTGTAAGCCCACACAGCCAAAAAGCAAACAAAGCGAATTTGCCAGCAGATAAAGCAAAATGTTTTTAGGGCTGTTTTTTGCTTTGCTTTGTACGGGTGTATCTTTCATTTTTAGATAACATTCCATGCCGCTTGCCGCAAAATAGGCGGTTGCAAAATAAAATTGCAGCATGGCTTTTAGGCCAAATGTTTTTGCGCCCGCAAAAAAAGACACTTGCGAAAAGCCGTTATTTAAAAACAGCTTCCACGAGGCAACGTTATCGTCTTTCACAAATGCCGTTTGCGCCGTACAGCCTTGCTGCCATAAATATTCTTCAGTTGCTTTATAAAGCTGCGTGCCGATGCCGTTTGCGTGATAGTCGGGATGGATAAATGCACCGTCAACATAGCCGATTTTATGCCCGCCTGTATTGATGCAGCGCACGATGGTGCCGCCTACGATTTTGCCATCTAGCACGGCCACCAAACCATCTTTTGGCGCGCTGATAAAAATGCGTTCAAATAGGTTAAAGGCTGCCTGCATAATGCGTTTTATTTCTGCGGCATCGCTTGGTATGATTTTTCTGATTTCTATCATCGTTAAGCTCCTTTTTCCTGTGCTTCATTTTCCTGCTGCTCGGTGCCTTTTGCCGCACCCACCACCATTAAAGATTTAGACAGCTTAAGCGCAATTCCGCTAAATGTAATCATTGCGCCTGTTGCAATGAGCAAGATTTCAATGGAAACCTTGTCGGCCAGAGGGCCAAAAATGACCATCGAAAGCGGCATTGCAAGCCCGCCTATCATAGACGCAAAGCTAAACACCCTGCCCATGATTTGCGGGTCAATATTCGTTTGCAAAACGGTCATGATTGGTGTGTTGCAAATTGGGATGCTGGCCCCGCATACAATCAACACCAGCAGGTAAGCAAAAAAGTTTGGCACAAGCCCCAGCAGTATCGTTGTAACGCCTAATAGTGTGCAGGCAAACAGCACGGTATACACCTTGTTTTTAAAGCCGCCCCATACGGAAATGCCGATGCCGCCCACAATCATACCAACCGAAAACACAATTTCCAAAGCGCTTAAACGCCAAACATCATCGCCAAAGCTTCTCGTGACTTGCAATGGTGTCAGCAGGCATGCAGGCGCAGAAAGAATGGAAAACACTGCCGAAAACATCATCAATACCTTTAGCCAGGGCGTATTGGCGATATATTGCACGCCGCTTTTTAGCTCGCTAAAATAGGACGACACTTTTTGTGCCTCGTGCCGATTGGGCTGTTTTACATGCACAAAAAATAACACAACCAGCATGCCGATTAACGCAGTGACAACATCGATGAGCAGGATGTATTGTATGGGCAAAAACGTTAAAAGCGCGCCTGCCAGCATGGGCGAAGCAAAGGTGGTAAACGCTTGCACTGTGCCTTGTATGCCGTTTACCCTTGTAAGATGCTCTGCGGGCACAATTTGCGGAATAAGCGCATTCACAGCCGGTTGCTGTACGCCTTGCCCAAAGCTTCTTACAGCCACAGCGCCCAGCATCAGCCAAATATTTTGATAGCCAAAAAGCATCAAAATGGCCAGTAACGCGGTTACGAGTGCAATAATACCATCAGAGATATTGATGAGATATTTGCGATTATACCGATCGGCCCACACGCCCGCAAACGGCGAAATGATGACCATCGGCAGCAGCGAAGCACAGCTAAACATCGACATAATTACGCCCGACTGCGTTTGCAGTGTAATTTGCCAAGTGATGGCAAATTGTACAAGCATAGAGCCAAACAAGGACAAAAATTGCCCGCCTATAAAAAACCCGACATTGCGTTTCCAATTTGCATTGTGGGGCATTTGCGTTTGCTTTGTTTGAGACATGAAACGAAACTCCTTTTGCGTTTTATCGTTGAAATGTGCTGCTGTTTGAAAACAGCATTTTACTTGTTTTGCTTATAGCTTTCATAAAAATCGCGGCACAAAAGCGCCAATTCTTCCAGTGCTTGCCCCTCATCACACACATGCATATCATATTTTGTGAGCAAAAAAAAGATGGGTGTATAATACCGATACGCCATCAGCTTCGGATTACCGTGCTTCAGCTCTCCCGCCGCCATCAATTTGCCAAAAAACTCCGTTTCAAAGCGTATCGGTTCATCCAAAAAAAGCTCTTCATAAATGGCGTTAAGCTCTGCATTGTCATAGCGCTCAATCGACAGCATTTTTCTAAGGCTTGAAGCAACCTCATCGCGCAAATGAAAACAAAAAATTTGTTCGGTAACTTCTAAAAAATTTTCTAAACTGATTTGGGTTGCAAAATTGTTTGCGGATACATCCAGCACGGGGAACATCCCTGTCATCTTTTGCATACGTTCATAAAATACTTTGATACAGCAATCAAAAATATCTTGCTTGTTTTTAAAATGCTTATACAGCGAAGGTGCCTTGATGCCTACCGCCAATGCAATCTCGTTTACATACACATTGGAATAGCCTTTTTGCGCAAAAAGCGCCAACGACACCTCCAAAATCTTTTCTTTGGTTGTTATTTTTTCAGCGCCTGCTTCTATAGTATCTGTTATCATTTCTATCCCTCGCTTTCTATCCATAAAAAGCTAATTTAATTTAGCTTAACAATATTATAGGCTAAACGCAATTAGCTGTCAAGGGGTTTGCGTATTTTTTTGCCCATTTGCCATGCGCTGTTATTTTTGCACTAGTGTAAAGTATATTGCCTTGCCACAAAGCATTGCCCGCGCTTGCGCGCATCTATCGCCGTGTAATGATGGCGCTACTAGCAAAAACACCGTTCGGCTTCGTTACAAAAAGCGAAGCTGAACGGCGTAATGCAAAAAGCAAATCGGTGTTTTTGCAATGTATTGTAAAAAAGATGATGCGCATTGTAAACAGTGCAAGGGGCAATGGCTTTTTAAAAAATGTAAAAGCCCCAGCGCGGAAGCCAGTGCAGCAGCTTTGCATAGCTTTCTTTGATGGGCACGCCAGCCAGCACGGGATAGAAAAAAGCAAACATTGCCACGCTGACAACAGGCAGCAGCCACCGCAGCAAGCGTGCCGTGCGCGGCGCCATCTGCTCCATACGCAAAAGCACAAAGCACAGCATGAAAAGCACAAACGGAAACGTGGCCATGTAGTGATATAAAAAGGTTGTGCGGGTAACAAACATCCAGGGTAAAAGCTGGGCGGCTGCCGCAATCAGCAGAAAGCCCGCTGTGCGCCCTGCACCATGCAGCTTTGCATACAGCAAAAGCAGGGCGGCGGCGCAAGCCGGCCACCAAACAAGTGGATTGCCCAAAAGCGCAATGCTTGCGTGCATACCGGCAGGCAAAAATTCGCCCATAAAATACCATACGGGGCGTAAACTCAGCGGCCATTCATACCAGCGCGATGCAAACGGATGGCTGTCCAGCAGCGCGGAATGATAGTTCCACATATGGCGCTGCGATAACCACACTTCTTTAATCGTAAGCGGCATATCGGCACCTTTAAAAATGGGCAGATAGGATGCGATGTAAATGCCAATCGGAATGAGCACAAAAGCCAATACGCAAAACGCAAGGATGCAAACGCAGCGCTTTGCAAAGCCACGGGCATCGGGCAAGGCGCGCGCCCCGCGCGCATTTTGCCAAAGCGAAAGAAAAAACAGAACTGCTAATCCGGCGCCCGCATAAAAGCCTGTCCACTTAACCGCAGCGGCCAGAGCAAAGCAAATGCCCGAGCCAAGCAGCGGCGCAAACAGCTTGCGCAAGCTTGTGTGATAAAAATCGGCGCGCAGATAGTGCAGCATAAAATAGTAAGCCGCTACGATAAAGAAAGCCGAAAACACATCTATCGTTGCAATGCGCGACTGCACAAACCGCATGAAATCAAACGCATACAAAAGCGACGCTGTCAGCGCGAAATCCCTGCGCCCAAATAAAGAACGCGCAAACAGATATAGCAGCCCTACAAGCAACACGCCAAACAGCGCGCCCATAAATCTCCAGCCAAACGGGTTCATGCCAAAGATGGAAATGCCCACGGAAATGAGCGCCTTTCCCAAAGGCGGGTGCGTGGTTTCGTAGATGGGCAGGCCCTTTAGCTGCTCATAGGCAGAGCGGGCATGATATATTTCATCAAAATACATGCCGTCTATCGAACGGATTGCATTAGGGCAAAGCGCCTGCTCGTCAAACAGGGCGTTTACTGCTTGCGGGTAAGCGGCAGGCGTGATGATATTGCCGTTTGCGTCTAAAAACACCAGCTCGTGCACGGCTGTTCCCTGGGCAAACAGCACAAGCTCTTGCGGCAAGCCCGACACATCCACCCCGTGCCAGCGATACAACGCGCCCGACTGTGCCGGCACTACTGCAAGCTTTCGGCCCCCTGCGTCCCGCAGCTCAAACGCACCGTCCGTATAGCCCATATAAGCAAAAACGCGAGAAACAGAGCCTGCTTTTTCGCCAAGCGTGATGGAAACAGAAACGATATCCCGCGCCACCCAGCTACTTTGCGGCACCTGCAAAGCGCCCAAACCGATAAAGCTAATCGCCGCGCACACCAGCATTGGGATAAGCAGATATACACTGTCTTGCCATGTCCATTTTAAGGGGGCATTGGGCACGTCTTTTTCTTTGATTGCATGCCAAAATGCATGCAAAGGCCGCAGCCGCCGCGAAAGGGCATTAGCGGCGCGCTCCATCTTCTCTTCGCCGATGCCAGTGAAAAACGCCAGCGTTTGCAGCGCCAAAAGCACAAAGGATAGCACCTGCAAAAACGAAACCATTCGTATGCATGCATTCAATAGGTTAGAGGTGTACAAATGATTGTATTTCAGCGTTAAATAGGCCATCGAAACATTGGCAAAGCAGCAAAACCCTTGCAGCAGCGCGCATGTGTACAGGCGGCGCGCCCCGGTGAGCGCATAGGCCAGCAGCAGCAACGCAAACGGGGCAAAGCTATAGCGCTCGTGCATATTGTGCATCAGCGTAAACACCCCAATGCCATAAAAAGCGCCTAGCAGCGGCCAGTTTATCACCTGCCGCTTGTGCCCTTTATATGCAAGCCACACGGTGGCCGCCGTGAGCAGCGCTAAAAGCAAGCTTCCCCACTGCCAGTATTGCAGCAGCCATCCGCCATCCTGCGCCTGCCAGTTTGCGCCAAACAGCGCAAACAGATTATAGGCATTTACGCTGGCATAAGGGTACGAGCCTGTTGTAGAAACATAGCGCTGTATCAGCCAAAACGGCTCTTGTGTGCCTTGAAACGGGAGCGCAAAAAGCCATATCAGCCCCACGCATTCTACCGCGCAGCCCGCCGCAATCAGGCATTTGTGCAAACGTTGGCCTTTCTGTGCAAACACGATTGCAAATAAAAAGCAAAGGGCGAATACAGGCCCTAAAATCAGCGCCTGCGGCTTTAGCAGCACCGCAAGGGCGTACACACCCGCAGATGCAAAATAGCGCCGTTTTTGCAGCAATAAAAAGCAGCCGCAAAGCGCAAGCATCAAAACGGAATCCACCTGCTTCCATATGGCGGTGTTGAAAAGAAAGGCCGGCGCAAACGCAGTGAACGAAAGCACCGTTAGGGCAGCCTTTTCCCCTGCCGGACGCGCAACGTGCCATAATAGCAGCGCCAGCGCAAGATCGGCACATAAGCTGGGCAGGCCAAGCACATACACAAGCATCCGAGAGGGATATGCAAAACCCAATAGCTTATTTACCCATCCCAATCCCCATAAGAAATACAGGTAGCCGGGCGGATAATCCGCAAATGCGCCGCTGGTATAAAAATTTTGCGGCCCTTCGCGCACAAGCATATCCGACCATGCAATAAAGCAATTGACATCCGTTTCATTGCCAGGAAAGGTCAGCATAAGCACGGTGCGCAGCATAAACGCACCCACAAGCAGCCAAAACACCGTTTTTTTGTTTGCCCACGGCGCAGTGCCATAAAAAGCGCGCGCTTGCAGCGAAGCCGAATGCGCATTTGCTTGCCGCTTTGATGGAGGATGTTGATGATTCATCGTTTAATTCCTTGCATTTTAGTATAGTATTTTTACAGCGGAAATTGATGTGCGCGCTTGTAACAAGCGCCCCCAAGTGCAGGGCACTTCATGCCAGCTCGCGTGCATCTGCGTGCGCAGGCACAACGGATTCATTTGTATGCACTTGATAAAGGCGCACATCGCCATCGTTGTACACCAGCGGAAACATCGCCTCCAGCCCCGCAATATCCACCGCGTAAGACATCATTTCGTAATCGCTAACCATGATGTAATCCACGTCATACAACGCAAACAGCGCCTCGGATTGTGCGGGGCTTTGATACATCGTGGCCACGTCTTTTTCCCGTTCGGCATAATCAAGCCCGTGATAATACAGAAAGACGGGGCTGCCGCATACAATGTTGCGTCCTGTAAGGGCAGCAATGGCATTATTGTGGCGTCCATCTGTAAGGATGATGGCATCGGGCTGCGTGGTGGCGCTTACAAATTGCGCGGCCTTGATTTGCTCTTTAGAAAAAATCATATACTTGGCAACAGCCTCTCGCCCCACGGTAAGTATCGCGCTGAACGTACAGAAAAACAAAACAGTGGCTGCCAGTGCCCAGCGCCCGCGCAAGCCCTTAAGCTTGCCAAAGCCCTCGACGCAATAGTCGGCTGCAAGGCCGCAAAACAGAAAGAACGCGATATAAATCAGCTTGTTATTATCATAAGGATTCGGCTGAAAAAGCACAAGCTCGCAAAGTGGCATAATCAGCACAATAGGCGCAATGACCCGTAAGCTGCGCTGATTTGCCCACAGCACAGCCGGAAAATACAGCAGCGCGGCAACGCCCATGTTTTTTAGGTAAAACCATAGATAATTGTCGTTCAAATTGCCCCAGTTAAAGTAGCCGCGTACAAACTGCTCGCCTGTTGCCTGCCGAAACGTCCAAAACAGCAGCTGCGGCAAGGCAAGCACAAGCACAATGCCGAGATATATTGCAAAGCCCGACAGAACGGCCCGCGCTTTGCGGCGCGCCGCTATCAGCCACATCCCGTACGCACAAAACGCAAACAGATAAACGCCTGCAAGCGGCAGCAGCCACGAAACCTCTTTGCGTTCCCCAAGACACAATTGCAGCAGCGTCATGGCAAAGGGAAAGCCCAAAAGCAGCCCCCGCAAAACGCCCGACCGCACGTTTGGGCTGCCCGCTTCCACTAGTTCCCCCAGCAGCCAACCCGCAGAGATAAGCCCTAGCGCCAGAAACGAATGGGTGTGAATCATCGGGAGGCTGGCGGCCAGCACGCCCGTTAGCAAAAAGGATGTTTTGCTTTTGCTTTTTATGGCGTCAAACAATAAACAAAGCGCCGCAAACAGCACCGCCCACCCAAACAAAAGCGCCCGCTGCGGTATCATCAAGTCCACCATCACATTAACCCAGCGAATATTCTCGTTAATTAAATTGGTGGGGGTTTGATAAAATTCCGTAAAAATGCGCGTAAAGCCGGCGGCGTTTTGCTGCGTGCCGGAAAGGAAGTAAAAAAAGCCGAACCCGCCGTTCCAAAAAAACAGTAAGAATGCCAGCGCCACTTTGCCACTGCTGCGCAGCCAGCGCCACATAAACAGCGTAAAGCCAGCCATAACCTGTGCCGCCGCAAAAAACATAGGCAGCAGATAAGCAGCGGTAAGCGGCATACCCATAAGATATAACGAGGACGAAATACTGTCCGACAAAAACGGATAGGCAAGCTGCGTGCCCGGCAAAATAGAATATTGCGGCGGGATACTGCCCTGCTGTGCAATGCTGGTGATAAAACCCAGATGCATGCTCATATCACTATAGCTGCACTGGGAACTAAATATCGCGCCGTCTATCGCACGAAAGCTATGGATGGCCAGTGCCGAAAACAGCAAAAAGCTTACCCCCGCGGGCAGCACAAGCAAAAAATCAAGCTTTAGGGGCGGTGGCAACAGGTCTTTCAGGGAAAGGCGTTTCCATTTCCACACCAAAACACCCAAAGCCAGTGCGGTAAGCAATGCCAACACATGCGCCGTAATGGAAAAACCAAAGAAAAACGCATATAGAATAGGCAGCCACTGAAAAAGCACCGTGCCCAGCACCGAGCCAACCAGCAGCCTTAGGCCAAAGTGCTTATTGCGCAGCGCAGCAAAGGCGCATAGCATGCCACATAGCTGAAACGTCAAATAAACTGTAAGGGCAACCAGCGCCCCTTGTATATTGCCGTGCATTACGCACCCCCCCCGCTTATATATTTCAACCGTATTACCGCATCGAATGCGCCGCAGAACTGCTGCGTGCCTGCGACGATTACGAAATTATTGTTTCTTTTTCGTTGCTGCTACAATTGTGACTGTTGCGCATAAGATAGCCGCGCCAACTGCAATCCATAATGCCATACCCATCATTTCCTCCTTTGAAAATACAACTCATCCGCTGTGCGGATGAGTGATGCACATCGGCCTATGGCCGGCGCATTTGAATTTATAGCGTGGCAAAGCCACGCGGCCGATTAGTAATTTATTCTATCACTTAGAAATATTTTTTCGATTGACCAAAATTTCAATGTTAGG
>RRZU010792130.1_pt1 | contig 14893 bp, 14 predicted proteins | sample 2165561 | NCBI WGS metagenome assembly RRZU01 (sample SAMN10456909, study PRJNA506462) | wastewater metagenome | isolation source: wastewater sludge | place: USA: Moscow, Idaho
ATAATGACTGCCGCCGGGAACTCTGGGCCGCTTTGCGTATCAGGCTATTTCATAGGGCAGGGGGCCGGACCGGTCCTGCGGAATGCGGATATGGCGATCCATCGGCGGAACCGAGCGCTGATGACAATTCGCCCGCGGGCAGATCCGGCACGAGACGCCGATCGGCTCGAAAAGCTGTGGGGTGCCGATATCCAGCCCGTCGGCATAGATCATTTCGCGCGCATGGCTGATCTCGCAGCCAAGGCCGATGGCAAAGCGGCGCACCGGCGCGCCGAAGGCACCGCCGGGTTTCGACACGTCGCGCGCCAGCAGCAGATAGCGCTTGCCGTCCGGTGTTTCGGCCAGCTGGCGCAGAAAGCGGCCCGGGGTCTCGAATGCCTGATGCACATTCCACAGCGGGCAGGCGCCGCCAAAGCGGGCGAATTGCATTCGCGTTGCCGAATGGCGCTTGGTGATGGTGCCAGCCTGATCGACGCGGACGAAAAAGAACGGCACACCCCGGTTGCCGCCGCGCTGCATGGTCGACAGCCGGTGCGCCACCTGTTCCAGCGAGGCGTGGAACAGATGCGCCAGCCGTTCCAGATCGTGACGCTCGGCCCGGGCACTGTCCAGGAACGGGCCATAGGGCATCATCGCGGCGCCGGCAAAGTAATTGGCCAGCCCCAGCCGGGCGATATTGCGGGCCGTCGGGCTGCGGAAACGCGCCAGTTCCAGCGTCGCGTCCAGCAGATCGCCCTGGGTTTCCAGCGCCAGAAGATGCAGCAGCTGAAAGGCCTGGGTGGCGCGGGGCGCGGCCGCGTTCAGGGTGATCCGCGCACCCTCGCGCAGAAACACCGGGCCGCTGCCCAGCTCGCTGCGGGTGACGGTGACGCCGCGCCCGGACAGGGCGGCGATGGCGCGTTCCAGCGGTGGCATGTCGGGGCGGCGGCGGCTGAACTGTTCGGCGGCGCGGTCCACGGCGTCGATATAGTTGTCGCAGTAATGAAAGAAGTCGCGCACCTCTTCCCAGGGCGAGGTGGTGGCGTTCTGGGCACCGGCCCCCAGCGCCTCGTCCAGCGCGGCAAGCCGTTCCTGCCCCTCGCGATGGGCGCGGTAAAGGTCAAGGAAGGCGCGCGCCAGCGCCGGGGCATTGGTCGCGGCCAGCCGCAGATCGGCGCGGGGCGGGGCCGCGTCAAAGAGCGGATCGGCCAGCGCCTCGGCCATGTCCATGACCATGCGTTCGGCATCGCCCACCGCCATCGCGCCCAGATCGACCGAAAATTCGGATGCCAGCCGCAACAGCACGCCCGCCGAAACCGGGCGGTGGTTGTTTTCCATCTGCGACAGATAGGGCAGCGAGACCCCCAGCCGGTCGGCAAAGGCCCGCTGGGTCAGCCCGGCGCGCGACCGGGTTTCGCGCAGCGATACACCGGCATAGATTTTCTGGGTGGGCATGCTGTCTCCTGCCTTTGCAAAGTCCGGGATACGCTTTGCAAAGGGGCCGGCGCAAGGGGGATCAGCCGCCGCGCATGATCTGGCGTTCGCGCGCGATGACCCAAAGGATCGCCAGCACCGATGCGCCCGCCGATGCCGCCATGATCACCAAAAGCGGCGCGGCGCCCGCGTCGTCATGCAGGAAAGCGCCGGCCAGCGCCGCAAGCCCCGCGCCCCCCGCCACCGCCATGGCGCCCCCGAGCCCGCTGGCCGTGCCCGCCAGTTCGGGGCGCACGCTCATCATGCCGGCATTGGCATTTGGCAAGAGCATGCCATTGCCCAGACCCATGAACGCGACCGAGCCGAAAAACACCAGCGGCGCATGATGCCCCATCAGATCCAGAAACAGCGCCCCCGACAGCGCAAGGGTACAGATCAGCGCCCCCGCCAGAACCATCCGGTTCATGCCGATCCGCACCGAACAGCGCGCCGACAGGAAATTCCCCAGCGCATAGCCCAACGATGGCGCGGCGAACCAATAGCCGACCTCGGCCGGCGACAGGTGCAGCACATTCTTGCCCACAAAGGGCGCGCCGCCCAGATAGGCATAGAACGACCCCGCGCTGAGCGTCGCGGCCAGCGCATAGCCCCAGAACCGCTGTGACCGCGCCAGCACCGGATAGGTGGCGATCTGTTGCCGCATGGGGATGCCGCCGCCGCGCGCCGTCTCGCCGAGATCGAACCAGCACAGCACCAGGACCACCAGTGCCAGAACCCCCATGGCAATAAAGCTGGCGCGCCAGCCGAATGCCTCGTCCAGGGTGCCGCCCAGCACCGGGGCCACCATCGGCACCAGCGACATCGCCATGGTGACATAGCCGATCATGCTGGCCGCCTGTTCGGCCGGAACGATGTCGCGCACCACCGCGCGGCTGATGACAAAGCCGGTGGTGATCACCGCCTGCACCATGCGAAAGAACAAGAACCACCCCGCCGAGGGCGCCATCAGCGTGCCCAGCGTCGCGGCCAGAAAGATGGTCAGCGACCAAAGCACCACGGGCCGGCGCCCGAAACGGTCGCTGATCGGCCCGCAAAGCAGTTGCAGCACCGCGCTGACCCCCAGAAACGCCGAGACGGCCAGCTGCATCAGCGCGTAATCGACGCCGAAATCCTCGGCCATGCCCGGCAGGGATGGCAGAAAGATGTTCATGCTGAAGGCGCCCGCCGCCGAAATCGCGACCAGCGTCAGCAGGCTGGGCCGGCGCGCCGCAGGCGTGCCTTGGGGGGAATTTTCGGGACTCATTCCCCTTGTTTCCCGCGTGCGGCGGAAAATGGCAACCGTCCCGATCCGCAATACTGTTTTGCGCTAATGCGAGGATCCGCCGAAATTGTAAAAGATCAGGAAGGCGCCAAAGCAGATGAAGCCAAAGCCAAGCGCCACGTTCCAGGTCAGCCGCTCGCCCAGCCAGACCCATGAAAACAGCACGAAAACCGAAAGGCTGATGACCTCTTGGATGGTTTTCAGCTGGGCGGCGCTGAAATGGCCGTAACCGATGCGGTTCGCGGGCACCTGCAACACATATTCAAAGAAGGCGATGCCCCAGCTGATCAGGATGACCACGAAAAGGGGCGCCGCCTTGAATTTCAGATGCCCGTACCAGGCGACCGTCATGAACAGGTTCGACAGGATCAAAAGTCCGATCGTCACCGCCGGCACTGGCAGATTCATTCAGCGCGATCCCAGCTGCGGTGCTTTTCCAGATTGCCAAAGCGGGTAAAGCGGCCCTCGAAGGCCAGCTCGACGGTGCCGATGGGACCGTGGCGCTGTTTGCCGATAATGACCTCGGCCTTGCCGTGACAGGATTCCATGATCTGCTGCCATGCCGCCATCTTGTCGAGATCGTGGTCGGCGGGCTTTTCGCGCTCGCGGTAATATTCCTCGCGGAAGACGAACATGACGATATCGGCGTCCTGTTCGATCGAGCCGGATTCGCGCAGGTCCGAAAGCTGCGGGCGCTTGTCTTCGCGGCTCTCGACCTGGCGGGAAAGCTGCGAAAGCGCGATCACCGGGATGTCCAGTTCCTTGGCCACGGCCTTCAGCCCCTGGGTGATCTCGCTGACCTCGTTCACGCGGCTGTCCTTGGCGGTGGCGGCGCGCAAGAGCTGAAGATAGTCGACGATCAGCAGGTCAAGGCCCATGGTGCGCTTGAGCTTGCGGGCACGGGCGGCCAGCTGGTTGATCGGCAAGGCGGGCGTGTCGTCGATGAAAAGCGGGCAGTTTTGCAGATCATGCGCGGCTTTGACGAAACGGCGGAACTCATCCTCGGTCATGTCGCCGCGGCGGATCGATTCGCTGGGGACCTCGGCCGCCTCGGAGAGGATCCGCGCCGCCAGCTGTTCGGCCGACATTTCCAGCGAAAAGAAGCCGACGACGCCACCCGCGACGGTGCCATGGCTGCCATCGGGCAATTCGCCCCGCTTGTGCGCCTTGGCGACGTTAAAGGCGATGTTGGTGGCCACCGAGGTTTTCCCCATCGAGGGACGTCCGGCCAGAATGATCAGGTCCGAACGGTTCAGACCGCCCATCTTGCCATCGAGATCGGTGAGGCCCGAGGACACGCCCGAAAGCCCGCCACCCCGGCTGAACGCCGCATTGGCGGCATTGAGGGCGCCCGTGACGGCGGCCAGAAAGCTTTGAAAGCCGCGTTCGGCCACGCCCTGTTCGCCGAGCTTGTAGAGGACCTGTTCGGCCTCTTTGATCTGATCCTCGGCCGAATCGCTGACCGTGACCGTCGAGGCCCGCGACGAGATATCCTGACCCAGGCTGATCAATTCGCGGCGCAGCGCGAATTCGCGGATCATCTGGGCATAGTCGCGCGCGGCATGGGACGAAATCGCGGCCCCCGCCAGACGTGCCAGATAGGCCGGACCGCCCAGTTCCTTGAGGCCCGCGTCATGCTCCATGAAGGCCTTGATGGTGACGGGGCTCGCCAGCGCGTTCTTGGCGATGCGCTCGGCGCTGATTTCATAGATGCGGCGATGGACCGGATCATAGAAATGCTGCGGACCGATGATCCGCGAAACGTGGTCATAAACCTCGTTATTGGTCAGAAGGGCGCCCAGAAGCTGTTGCTCGGCCTCGATCGAAAAGGGCACGGCCTGTTCGGCGGCGGCGCTGGCGATTTCGCTGGGCTTCCTGATTTCGACGGCGCGCAGTTCGCTCATCCGTGAGGCTCCGGCAATGTCCTGGACTGGTAGGCTGCTTATTTCACATCCGGGGGCACCGGGTCCATGGGCGAGAATGCCTAAGACCAAAAGTCGCACCAGGCGGTGCCGCCGGATGGATATTTGAATGAAGAAGAAATCAGGGGTTGGCGGCCTGCCAGGCGCGGGGATCGGTCAGGAAGCTTTCGACTTCGGAGAGCGTGGCATCGTCGTAAAAGCCCTGGGCGCGGGCCTCGGCCAGAACGTCCCACCAAGTGCAGAGGTAATGCAGCGCCACGCCGTGATCGGCCAGACGCTGTGTGGTGTCAGCGAAGATGCCGTAATAAAAGATCACCGCCGTATGGGCGCAAGTCGCGCCGGTGTCGCGGATCGCGTCGACGAAGCTGAGCTTCGAGCCGCCATCGGTGGTCAGATCCTCGACCAGAAGGACGCGCTGTCCCTCGGTCATCGCGCCTTCGATGCGGGCGTTGCGGCCGTAACCCTTGGGCTTTTTGCGCACATAGGTCATGGGCAGTTCCAGCCGCTCCGCGACCAGCGCCGCGAAGGGGATGCCCGCCGTTTCGCCGCCGGCGATATTGTCGAATGCGTCGAAGCCCACATCGCGCAGCACGGTCGCCGACAGGAAATCCATCAGCGTCGAGCGGATGCGTGGAAAGCTGATCAGTTTGCGGCAGTCGATATAGGTCGGACCCTTGAGGCCCGAGGCATAGGTGAAGGGTTCGGCCGCGTTGAAATGCACGGCCTTGATTTCCAGAAGCATCCGGGCGGTCAGGCGGGCGATTTCCTCGCGCGGGGGGAAGGGCAGGGTCATGCGGGGTCCTCGACATGCCAGTAAAGCGGAAAGCCGGGATCGAAGACGGTCACGGTCTCGTCCCCGGCGGGGATATGGGTGGGGTATTCGGCCGGGACGTCGCGTTTGACAAGGCGGATCCGGTCCTCATTCGCGGGCAGGCCATAGAAGGCGGCGCCATTGTGCGAGGTGAAGCCCTCGAGCCGGTCGAGCGCGCCGTCCTCTTCGAAGACATGGGCGAGGATCGACATGGTGTTCGGCGCGGTGAAGCAGCCGGCGCAGCCGCAGGCCGATTCCTTGGCGCGGTCGGGATGGGGTGCCGAGTCGGTGCCCAGGAAAAAGCGCGGATCCCCCGATGTCGCGGCGCGGCGCAGCGCCAACCGGTGGGTTTCGCGTTTCGCCACCGGCAGACAATAGTAATGCGGCCGGATGCCGCCCGCGAGGATGTGATTGCGGTTGATGACCAGGTGATGCGTGGTGATGGTCGCGCCGATATTGTCATTTGCGGCGACGTAATCGGCGCCGTCCGAGGTGGTGATATGTTCCATCACCACCTTGAGCCCCGGCGTGGCGCGACGGATCGGGTCCAGAACGCGGTCGATGAACACCGCCTCGCGGTCGAAGATGTCGATCGCAGGGTCGGTCACTTCGCCATGAAAGCACAGCGGAATTCCGGCCTCGGCCATCGCCTCGAGTGCCGGGCGCACCTTGTCGAAATCGCGCACCCCCGAGGCCGAGTTGGTCGTGGCGCCCGCCGGATAAAGTTTGACCGCCGAGATGATGCCGGCGGCATGCGAATCGACGATATCCGCCGGATCGGTGGTTTCGGTCAGATAGAGCGTCATCAGTGGACGTAACGTCACTTTGGCGTCCAGCGCGGCGGTGATCCGGTCGCGATAGGCCCGCGCCTGTGCCCCGGTGACGACCGGCGGCACCAGATTGGGCATGATGATGGCGCGGCCGAAATGGCTTGAATATGAAGCCACTGCCTGCAGCATGGCGCCGTCGCGCAGATGCAGATGCCAATCGTCGGGGCGTCGAAGCGTTAGGGTTCTGGTCATTTGTTTTCTCTATACTGGCCGATACCGCATGGCCATAGTCATGACCCCGTGCATGACACTACACAAAAGGATGACTTGGCTTATGCGCGGAATTCGGTGCAGTTTTGTTTACCATCGCCGGTGTTAGAGGAAATTAGGTATGGGTTTGGCATGATGGATTTTTCGACATTTCGCGCCCCGATCCTGCTTTGGCAGCAGATGGCCCATATGGCTTTTGAGGCGCAGATGGTCATCGCCCTGCGAACGGCGGGGCTGATGGGGGTGCTGGATCAGGACGTCGCCGAGCCGCAGCGCATGGTCATGGAAAAGGCCGATGCCGCGACCGAGGCCCTGCATGCCGCATTGCGTGCCGCGGGGCGGGGCGAACGTGCCGATCGGGTGATGGCGGCGGCGCTGCGCCCCTATCGCCGGCGGACGCGGGCCAATATGCGGCGGCTTTCGCGCAAGACGTAACCGGCCAGGGGCGGCCGTCGGGCAGCTCTGGGGCTCAATGCAAAAGCGCGCCACCTTTGCAGGGGCGCGCTTGATTTCTTTGCAAGGCCTGACGGTTCAGGCCAGCCGATTCAGATTAGCTTGCCCATGGCGACCGCGGTGTCCGACATGCGGTTCGAGAAACCCCATTCGTTGTCATACCAGGTCAGGATGCGGCAGAGCTTGCCCTCCATCACCTTGGTCTGGTCCATGTGGAAGACCGAGCTGTGCGGATCGTGGTTGAAATCCGACGAAACCAGCGGCTCGTTGGTATAGCCAAGAACGCCTTTCAGCGGGCCATCGGCGGCGGCCTTGATGGCGGCGTTGATTTCTTCGACCGAGGTGTCGCGGGCGGCCTCGAACACCAGATCGACGACCGAGACATTCGGGGTCGGCACGCGGATGGCGACGCCGTCCAGCTTGCCCTTCAGTTCCGGCAGGACCAGACCCACGGCCTTGGCGGCACCGGTCGAGGTCGGGATCATCGACAGCGCCGCGGCGCGGGCGCGATAGAGATCCTTGTGCATGGTGTCCAGCGTCGGCTGGTCGCCGGTATAGCTGTGGATGGTGGTCATGAAGCCACGGGTGATGCCGATGGCGTCATTCAGAACCTTGGCCACCGGCGACAGGCAGTTTGTGGTGCAGCTGGCGTTCGAGACGACGATATCGTCCTTGGTCAGCGTCTTGTCGTTCACGCCAAAGACGATGGTCTTGTCGGCATCCTCGCCCGGGGCGGAAATCAGCACGCGCTTGGCGCCGGTCGACAGATGCGCCTTGACCTTTTCCTTGGAGGTGAAAAGGCCGGTGCATTCCAGAATGATATCGACATCACCCCAAGGCAGTTCCGCCGGGTTGCGGATCGCGGTGACCTTGATCGGGCCACGGCCCACATCGATGCTGTCGCCGTTCACGGTGACCGTGGCAGGGAACCGGCCGTGGACGGAATCGTAGCGCAGCAGATGCGCATTGGTTTCGACCGGACCCAGATCGTTGATCGCCACGACCTCGATATCCTTGCGTCCCGATTCGATGATTGCCCGCAATACATTTCGACCGATCCGGCCAAAGCCGTTAATCGCCACCTTGACAGCCATGGGGTTCCTCCGCCGCTGATGATGTTCGGCCTGCAAATAGCCCGCATTGACCGGGGATGCAAATGCCAGAAGCCGGAAGCCGGGCGAAAAGCGGGCCGGATGCGGTCAAATCCGCGAGGGCAGAGGGGGCGGAGGGGGCGACGGGCCGTGTCGGTGGTGATGCGCGCATTTCGCGCGGCCGGTTCGGGGTGGGGTCTGCACCGTGGGGAGGGTGCCGGCCCGGGGCACGGGATGCAGGGTGCCCTATGTCCGGCGGATCGCGCAGGTCGGATGCGGCAATCTTGGCCCGCGGCCCCCCGGTGCCGGGACCGGGGCGCGCGTATCGGGCAAATCTCAGCGCCAGAAGCTGAGATATTCGATGATCCCGACCATCTGCCGGCCCAGGATGACCGGCAGCCCCCAATGAAACACCAATGCATCCGCCAGAAAGACCGCCAGAATCAGTAGAGCAATCGTTGCGGCGATCTGATTGGTCATGACGAACCTTCCTGCATGCGGACCGGCATGCCGCGCCGGCCCCGAAGCCTGGATCCCGGTATGCGGCACCTACCGGATGACCCGTTTGCTAGGCCAGCCTTTCCGCGCAGGCAAGGGCCGGATACCGCCCCCCCTGAACCAGAACGTGGCGCGCGGCGATCATGGCATGCGATCAGGAGGCGGGTTCATCGGCGGCTGTGCCGGGATCGCCTTCTTCCGCGTCCTCGTCACCGGCTTCGCTTTCTTGCGCGATCAGGAACAGATCCCCGGCCGCCTCCATGCGGCGGATGGCGGCGACGACCTGATCCATGGCCTCTTCGGCATCGCGGGTCGAGACCTTGCCAAGCGCCCCCATTTCCTCGCGCATGGTTTCGGCCAGACGCGAGGAAATGCCGCCCAGAAGAAAGTCGACCGTCGGCACATCCTTGCCCTTGGCGCCGGCCAGAGCCTTGATCAGCACGGCATTGTCGACCTCGCGCGTGACGCGTGCAATGTCGCGCGGATCGACCCGCGTCGGGATATGCGCCCAGGTGAAGATGCTCTTGCGCACTTCGCCGGCGAAATCGGCATCTTCCTGATCCAGACCTTCGAGCACGCTGTCGCGCATCGACGAGGGCGAAGAGTTCAGGATCGCACCGACCTTTTCGCCCGCCTTTCCGGCAAGCGGGGGCTGGGGCACGGCATCGGCGGCCTGAATCAGCGCGGTGCCGATGCGCTGCAACGCCTTGGTGGTGATGCCGCCGGTCAGGCTCATCGCATAGGCGATCTGGCGCGCAAGCTCGCTGTCGAGTTGGGCAAAGACCTCGGTGGCGCGGGGGACCGGCAGTTTCGAAAACATGACGGCGGCGATTTCGACGGCCTCGGTGCGGGCCGGCGCCGCCAGAAGCGGGGGCGACATGGTGGCGATGCGGTCCCAGGGATCCCCGGCGCCGTTCAGCGCCGCCATCCGCCGCAGCCGGTCGGTGGTGTCGGGCGACAGATGCCCATCGAGCAGGTCGAGCGTGCCGTCGATATCGCCCGGAAAGGACACGCCCACGGATTCCAGCATTTCGCAGAATTCGGCCACCACGGCATTGCGGGTCTTGCGATCGACAATGCCCATCAGCGCCATTTCCTGCGCCAGATCGGTCTGCAATTCGGGCGGCAACCGGGCAAGGTCGATATCCTCGCCCTCGGCCAGAACCAGCCGCACGATCACGGCCGCTTTCTGCCGGGCACTGAGCGCCGGCTGTCCGATGGCTGCGATGCCCATGAATTGCCCCCGTATCATTACGTTCAGAGGCAATCTGTCAGCAAATTGCGAAGGACGGGTTAATTTACCCGCCCTAACTTGTCGCGAATTTTATCCGAATACCCGCGCAAAGATCGTGTCGACATGTTTGGTATGATAGCCAAGGTCGAATTTTTCCTCGATCTCGGCGGGCGAAAGCGCCGCCGTGACCTCGGGATCGGCCAGAAGCTCGGTCTTGAAATCGGCGCCCTGTTCCCAGACCTTCATGGCGTTGCGCTGTACCAGCCGATAGGCATCTTCGCGCGAAACGCCGGCCTGCGTCAGTGCCAGAAGCACCCGCTGCGACATGACCAGACCTTTGAACTTGTTCATGTTGCGCAGCATGTTCTCGGGATAGACGACCAGCTTTTCGATGACACCGGCCAGCCGGTTCAGCGCGAAATCCAGCGTGATGGTCGTGTCGGGCGCGATGCCGCGTTCGACCGAGCTGTGCGAAATGTCGCGTTCATGCCAAAGCGCCACGTTCTCCATCGCCGGGATCACCGCCATGCGCACCAGACGCGCCAGACCGGTCAGGTTTTCGGTCAGCACGGGGTTGCGCTTGTGCGGCATGGCCGAGGATCCCTTTTGGCCGGGGCTGAAATATTCCTCGGCCTCCAGCACCTCGGTGCGCTGCATGTGACGGATCTCGATGGCGATGTTCTCGATCGAGCTGGCGATGACGCCCAGCGTGGCAAAGAACATGGCGTGGCGGTCGCGGGGAATGACCTGGGTGCTGATCGGTTCCGGGCGCAGGCCCATCATCTTGCAGACATATTCCTCGACCCGGGGGTCGATATTGGCGAAGGTGCCGACCGCGCCGGAAATCGCGCCGGTCGCGACCTCGTCGCGGGCCGCGATCAGCCGGGCCTTGCCGCGCGCCATTTCGGCGTAAAAGCGCGCGAAGGTCAGGCCCATGGTCGTGGGTTCGGCATGGATGCCATGGCTGCGGCCGATGCGGACGGTATCCTTGTGCTCATAGGCGCGCGTCTTCAGCGCCGCCAGCACCCGGTCCATATCGGCCAGCAGGATGTCGGCGGCGCGCACCAGCTGGACGTTCAGCGTGGTGTCGAGCACGTCCGACGAGGTCATCCCCTGATGGACAAAGCGCGCCTGATCGGCGCCGATATGCTCGGCCAGATGGGTCAGGAAGGCGATGACGTCATGCTTGGTCACGGCCTCGATCTCGTCGATGCGGGCGGTATCGAATTCGACATCCTTGGCCTTCCACACGGCTTCGGCGTTTTCGCGCGGGATCACGCCCAGATCGGCCTGGGCGTCGCTGGCATGGGCTTCGATCTCGTACCAGATGCGGAACCTGGTCTCAGGCGACCAGATGGCGGTCATTTCGGGGCGGGAATAGCGCGGGATCATCGGTCTCTCCTGTCTTTGCGGGGGTTGTAGCGATGTGCCCCCTTGCCCGCAACCGCGCCGCGCGCAAGATGGCAGTATGAGTGATATCCTGCAAAAGTGGCTTGTCTTTGCGCCATGGGCCGATCCGCGCACGCGGCGGCTGCCGGGCACGATCCCGGTCGATGCCGCCGACTGGCTGTTGATCGACGATGCCTTTGGCGCGCAGATGGCGCTGCGCGACAGGCTCATCGACGGGACGCCCGAGCGCGTTCACCGGCTGGCGCCCGAATGCGCCGCCGCGGCGGGTGAGCTTTATGCCTGGATCATCGGGCTTTTGCCCGGGCGCGGCTATGATTTCGGTGCCGATGGGGCGATCCGGCGGCCCGACGGGGTGACGGTGCGGCCGGATCCGTCGCGGCCCTTGCTGACGCTGGGCCGGCTGGTGGCCGAGGATCTGTGTCTGATGATGCCGGGCGGCGAGGCTCGGGACGCGGGGCAAGACGCGGGACATGACGCGGGGCATGACGGCGATCAGGACGAGCATGTTCTGGGCGGCGCCATCCTGTGCTTTCCCGCCGGCTGGACGCTGGAACAGAAATTCATGCGGCCGATGATGCGCATCCACCGGCCGGTCGCGAAATATACCGAGGATATCGGCCGCCGTGTCCAGCGGCTGCTGGATGGAATTCGTCCGGGCATGGGCTTGCTGCGCGGCACCGCACATCATTCGAACGCCCCCCTTCACAACCCCCGGACCGAGGAACAGGGCCGCGCCCCCGAGGGCGATCTGCCCTTTATCCGGGTCGAGCGGCAATGCCTGTTCCGGTTGCCGGAAACCGGGGCGGTGGTGTTTTCGATCCATACCTCGGTGGTGCGGCCCGACGATCTTGACGATCACCAGCGCCAGACGCTTGCCGAATTTCCGATCCGGGAGGCCGCCTAGACCGCCGGGGACCCGCGCCCGGAACGCAAAAGCCAATATCTTCAAGGACATTCAACGCGCAGGAGGATCAGATGAACCAGATTGAACCCATCTATGGCACCGCAACATTGCTGAGTATCGCGGCGGGCGCGGTCGTGCTGTTGTTGATCCTGATCATGCATTTCAGGCTGCATGCCTTTGTCTCGCTGGTGCTGGTCAGCCTGTTGACGGCGCTGGCGGCGGGGATTCCCTTTGCCAAGGTCGTGCCGACGCTGCTTGAGGGGTTCGGGGGCACGCTGGCCTCGGTCGCGCTCTTGGTCGGTTTCGGGGCGATGATCGGGCGCATGCTCGAGGTGTCGGGCGGGGCGCAGGTGCTGGCCGACCGGCTGATCAACAAATTCGGTGAAAACCGGGCGCCATTCGCCTTGGGCGTGGCCTCGCTGTTGTTCGGGTTTCCGATCTTTTTCGATGCCGGGCTGGTGGTGATGCTGCCGATCATCTTCAGCGTGGCCTTGCGCTTTGGGGGATCGGTCCTGCTTTATGCGCTGCCATCGGCGGGGGCCTTTGCGGTCATGCATGCCTTTGTGCCGCCCCATCCCGGTCCGGTCGCGGCGGGCGATCTGCTGGGGGCCGATATCGGGCTTTTGCTGTTGATGGGGCTGATCGTGGCGCTGCCGACCTGGTATCTGGGCAGCTATCTGTTCGGGCTTTGGGCGGGCAAGCGGTTCAACCTGCCGGTGCCCGAGCTTCTGGGGGTCGATGCCGCCGATGCCGCGCGCGGCACCCCGCCCGCCTTTGGCCGGGTGATGACGGTGCTGATGCTGCCGCTGGTGCTGATCTTTCTGAACACCGGGCTGAACACGCTGGCCACGATGGGGGTGATCGATGGCGAGGCGGTCTGGGTCACCTTGCTGCGGCTGATCGGACAGACGCCGGTCGCGCTGTTGATCACGGTCATCGCCTCGATCCCGCTTTTGGGACAGGGGCGCAGCAATAGCGATATCGAGCGGATCATGGATCGCGCGCTGGGGCCGATCTGCGCCATCATTCTGGTGACCGGGGCCGGCGGCATGTTCGGGGGCGTTTTGCGCGCCAGCGGCATCGGTCAGGCGCTGGCCGGCAGTCTGGAAACGGTCGGGCTGCCGCTGATTGTGGCGGCATTCGTGATTTCGACCGCGCTCAGAGTGGCGCAGGGATCGGCGACCGTGGCGCTGACCACCACCGCCGGGCTGATCGCGCCGACCGTTGCCGCGACCACCGGGCTAAGCGAATTCGACCTGTGTTTTCTGGTCATCGCCATCGCCTGCGGGGCGACCGTGCTGAGCCATTTCAACGATTCCGGTTTCTGGCTGGTGGGTCGGTTCCTGAACATGGATGAAAAGACCACGCTCAGGACCTGGACGGTGATGGAGACGCTTTTGGGCAGCATCGGCTTTGGTTTCGCGCTGATCGGCTGGTGGCTGCTATGATCGGCGTGGTGCAGCATATCGTGGTGATGGGCGTTTCGGGGGCCGGCAAATCCACCACCGGCGAGGCCTTGGCCCGCAGGCTTGGCTGGCCCTATACCGAGGGGGACGCCTTTCACCCGCCCGCCAATGTCGAAAAGATGCATGCGGGCATCCCCCTGACCGATGCGGATCGCGCGCCATGGCTGCGCGCGCTGGCGGCCGAACTGGCGCACCATCAGGCGCTGGGGCAAAGCTCGGTCCTGGGCTGTTCATCGCTCAAGCGCAGCTATCGCGACATCCTGCGCAGCGGCGCGCCGCATGTGCGGTTCCTGCATGTTCACGGCACGCGCGCGATCCTGGCCGACCGGCTGGGCCACCGCGAGGGGCATTTCTTTCCCGCCAAGCTGCTGGATTCGCAGCTTGCCACGCTTGAGATGCTGGCCCCCGATGAGGATGGCGTCGTCGTCGATATGGCGCTTTCGGTCGAGGATCAGGTGGATGCGGCGCTGCGCCTGCTGGGGCTTGTTCCAACGGGCGACGGCTAGGCCGGAACGCCCGCCGCCTGCCGGACGGTCTTGCCCGTTCCAGAATGTGAAAAGCCGCCCCGAGGGGCGGCTTTCCTTTCGTCGTGATCAGCCGCCGGATCAGCAGCTGTAATACATCGCGTATTCGACCGGATGGGGGGTGTGCTCATAGGCGTACACCTCTTCCCATTTCAGCTTGATATAGCTTTCCAGCTGGTCGCGGGTGAACACGTCGCCCTGCAGCAGGAAGTCCATGTCCTTTTCCAGCTCTTCCAGCGCTTCGCGCAAGGAACCGCAAACGGTCGGGATCTCGGCCAGCTCTTCGGGCGGCAGATCGTAAAGATCCTTGTCCGAGGCCGGGCCCGGGTCGATCTTGTTCTTGATGCCGTCGATGCCGGCCATCAACAGGGCTGCGAAAGCCAGATAGGGGTTCGCGGCCGGATCGGGGAAGCGGGCCTCGACGCGCTTGGCCTTGGGCGATTCCGTCCACGGAATACGCACGCAGCCCGAGCGGTTGCGGGCCGAATAGGCGCGCAGAACCGGGGCCTCGAAGCCGGGGATCAGGCGCTTGTAGCTGTTGGTCGCCGGGTTCGTGAGCGCGTTCAGGGCTTTCGCGTGCTTGAGGATGCCGCCGATGAAATACAGCGCCTCTTGCGACAGGTCCGCATATTTGTCGCCGGCGAACAGCGGCTTGCCGTCTTTCCAGATCGACATGTTGACATGCATCCCCGACCCGTTGTCGCCTTTCATGGGCTTGGGCATGAAGGTCACCGACTTGCCATAGGCGGCGGCGACGTTGTGGATGACGTATTTGTATTTCTGGATATTGTCGGCCTGCTCGACCA
>RRZU011678206.1_pt1 | contig 14888 bp, 14 predicted proteins | sample 2165561 | NCBI WGS metagenome assembly RRZU01 (sample SAMN10456909, study PRJNA506462) | wastewater metagenome | isolation source: wastewater sludge | place: USA: Moscow, Idaho
ATAGCCGCTTCGAGGTGTGTCTGATTGCGAATAAATCTATCCCAATAGTCGGGTTGCCAGATGGGACGTTCTGGTTTCAGTCCATTAAGACTCAACTGTGTAGCAATTTGCTTGGCCGTGTAAGATTTCCAACTCTGAACGATTTTTGCAAGCAAGCTGCCTTCGAATACACGAATTAACACATGCACATGATTTGGCATGACCACATAGGCCAGAATCGTGTAACGCTTTCCAGCAAAGTATAACCAGTTGTCGATGATGATTTTGGCGATATTAGGGTAAGCCAGCCAGCACTGGCCATAACCTGCATCCAATAGCTGTTCAGTAGCAGTATGTCTTTTTTCTCTGTCAAGAAGGGTTAAGCGCTGCATCACATCTTTAGGAAGCGCATCACCAAGCCGATAGGTGATCATTTGAAACGCAGCCCCTTCGATGTGGGGTAAGTAACCACGGCTATGCGCTTCTGGCAGTGTAGTTTTTGCTGATACTTTACCTGCGACTCGTCCTTGAGTTTGCATAGTGATCTCCATTTTCATTGTGGCTTAATAGTGTTGCAATGACTTAGCATCATTTTGAAAGTGTAGTCGATTTTTCTTTTTTTGTTGAAGGAGCGTGCGAGCGGTGTTTAGCTCTGCACTTGGATGAGAGAACCTAGTGCGGGCGGGCCGCCCGCGCTCCCAAGTGTTGCGTTCAGGGGCGCGAGCCGCTTACGCTCCTGAATGTTGTTTTTGGGAGCGCGGGCCGCTGGCCCGCATTGTGTTGAGCGCGTGGTGTTGCGCCTAAAAAATTATATTGTGATGTGTTTAATCGCTAGGAGTGGCGCTTACCAACGCGCTTGGGCGTGAGAGCCTAGTGCGGGCGAGCCGCTTGCGCTCCCAGCCCCGCCTATGCTCCTAGGCGGGGCTGGGGTTAAGCGCTGTACTTACTCTTCAAACTCACCTTCACCACCAACGGCTCAAGCGCGCGGCAGCAGCAGGGGAGGATTTCGTCTTGGCGCAGGTAGGCCAACGGGGTGTTGATGTAATCCACACTACCTGAGCGCAGGATCACGCGGCAGGCGCCGCAGTAACCGCTGCGGCACTGGTATTCAACCTTATGACCAGTGCGCTCTAAGCCTTCCAGCAGGGTTTCTGATTCTTCTAAGTGAAAAATCAAATCCTCAGTAATGACTTGCATAATCTTGCTCATTTAAAGCTCGAATTCGCCTAAGTCTTCCGCGGAAACAGTCGAGTTTATTTGGCCAACCAAGTAGGAGCTAACTTCAACTTCTTGCGGCGCAACCTGTACGTTATCTGATACCAACCAAGCGTTAATCCAAGGGATCGGGTTGTGCGAGGCATTACTAAAGGCTGGCTCAAGTCCCACGGCATGCATACGCAAGTTAGTGATGTATTCAATATACTGGTTGAGAATATCGAGGTTCAGACCAATCATTGAGCCGTCTTTAAACAAGTACTTGGCCCATTCTTTTTCTTGCTGCGCCGCATGCTTAAACATTGCCACACTTTCGTCGTAGCAGGAGCGCGCAACTTGCGCCATTTCTGGGTCGTCTTGGCCATCTTGCATGATATTGATGATGTGCTGAGTACCCGTCAGGTGCAGTGCTTCATCACGGGCAATTAAGCGAATAATTTTCGCATTGCCTTCCATTAAACGACGCTCAGCAAAGGCAAAGGAGCAAGCAAAGCTGACATAGAAACGAATCGCTTCCAGCACGTTGACACTCATCATGCACAGGTACAGCTTACGCTTAAGCTCAAACAGGCTGACTTCGTGGGTTTTGCCATTCAAAGTATGGGTACCCGCGCCGCACTTATTGTAGAGCATGCTGTAGTGAATCAGGTCATCGTAGTACTTAGAAATATCACTAGCACGCTCAATGATGTGCTGGTTGCGCATAATGTCGTCAAACACCACCGCCGGATCATTGACAATATTACGAATAATATGGGTGTAAGAGCGCGAGTGGATGGTTTCTGAGAATGACCAGGTTTCAATCCAGGTTTCTAGCTCTGGAATGGACACCAGCGGCAAGAAAGCCACGTTGGGGCTGCGCCCTTGGATTGAATCCAACAGCGTTTGGTATTTCAAATTACTGATGAAAATATGCTTTTCATGATCAGGCAAATTACGAAAGTCGGTACGATCTTGAGAAACATCCACTTCTTCAGGACGCCAGAAAAACGACAGTTGTTTTTCAATCAGTTTTTCAAAAATAGGGTATTTTTGTTGGTCGTAACGAGCGACGTTAACCGGCTGTCCAAAAAACATTGGCTCTTTGAGTTGGTCGTTATCAACTTGCGAAAAAATGCTGTATTTCATCGTCATTTACCCTTAAATCTTACAGGCGCCACCAGCGCAACCATCATCCATATCGCTCTGGCTGCCATCAGCGCCATCGCGTGTGTTTTGGTAGTACAGTGTTTTCAGACCAAATTTATAGGCGGTCAGTAAGTCTTTTAATAGCTGCTGCATCGGCACACGGCCACCTTCGAAACGCTGTGGATCGTAATTGGTGTTAGCGGAAATGGCTTGATCGACAAACTTCTGCATGATGCCCACCAGGTGCAAATAGCCTTCGTTGTTGGGCATATTCCACAGTAATTCGTACTTATCTTTGAGCTCGTCATAGCCCGGCACCACTTGTTTGAGGATGCCGTCTTTGGATTGCTTAATGGTCACCAAACCACGCGGCGGCTCAATACCATTGGTCGCATTGGAAATCTGACTGGAGGTTTCCGAAGGCATTAGCGAAGACAGGGTAGAGTTACGCAGACCGTGTTTAACAATGTCAGCACGCAGTGTTTCCCAGTCTAAATGCAGTGGTTCGCTACAAATGGCATCTAAATCTTTCTTATAGGTGTCGATTGGTAAAATGCCTTGCGCGTAAGTTGTTTCATTAAATGCAGTGCACGGACCAAACTCTTTCGACAGATTGTTAGACGCTTTCAGTAAGTAGTACTGAATGGCTTCAAATGTTTTGTGGGTCAGCGCATTGGCCGAACCATCGGAATACTTCAAGCCATTTTTGGCTAAGTAGTAGGCGTAGTTAATCACGCCGACACCTAATGTACGACGCTTCATGGTGGCGTTGCGTGCTGCCTCTAGCGGGTAGTCCTGATAGGTCAGCAAGGAATCCAGCGCGCGCACCACTAAATCAGCGAGCTCTTCCAGTTCATCTAGGCTCTCCAGAGCGCCGAGATTGAAGGCTGATAAGGTGCACAGGGCAATCTCTTTATCCGCCTCGTTGATGTTTTCCAACGGACTGGTAGGCAGGGCAATTTCCAAACACAGGTTGGACTGACGAATCGGCGCAACTTTAGGATCAAACGGACTGTGGGTATTGCAGTGGTCAACGTTCTGAATATAAATACGACCGGTGCTGGCACGCTCTTGCATCATTAACGAGAACAATTCAACCGCTGGCAGGGTGCGCTTGCGGATGTTTTCATCCTGCTCATATTGAACATACAGGCGCTCAAACTCTGCTTGATCAGCAAAAAACGCTTCGTACAGACCGGGCACTTCATGGGGTGAGAATAAAGTGATATTGCCACCTTGAATCAGGCGCTGATACATCAGCTTGTTGAGCTGTACACCATAGTCCATATGGCGCACGCGGTTTTCTTCCACCCCACGGTTGTTTTTCAGAACCAATAAAGATTCAACTTCCAAGTGCCACATCGGGTAGAAGAGTGTGGCAGCACCACCACGCACACCACCTTGTGAGCAGGATTTAACCGCCGCTTGGAACAGTTTGAAAAAGGGGATGCAGCCGGTGTGCTGTGCTTCACCGCCACGAATCGGGCTGCCAACCGCGCGAATGCGGCCAGCGTTAATACCAATACCGGCGCGCAGAGAGACATATTTAACAATCGCTGAAGTTGTGGCGCTGATTGAATCTAAGCTGTCGCCACACTCAATCAATACACAAGAGCTGAACTGACGTGATGGCGTACGCACACCAGCCATGATCGGTGTCGGCAGAGAAATCTTAAATAATGAGATGGCATCATAAAAGCGCTTGATGTAATCCAGACGGGTCGCTTTTGGATAGTCAGCGAACAAACACATACCAATCAAGATATACAGCATCTGCGGGCTTTCGTAGACGTCTTTGGTCACGCGATTTTGGACCAAGTACTTGCCTTCCAGCTGCTTTACTGCTGCGTAAGAAAAACTCATGTCGCGGCCGTGATCAATGTACTCGTTGAGCTCGTCAAACTCAGCTTTATCGTAGTCACGTAAAATATGGCTATCGTAACGTTCTTCGTTGGTGAGCTTGGTGACGTGATCAAACAAATGAGGTGGCTCAAATTCACCGTAAGCGATTTTGCGCAGGTGGAAAATAGCCAAGCGCGCAGCCAAGTATTGATAGTCTGGCGTACTCTCAGAGATCAAGTCCGCAGCGGCTTTAATAATGGTTTCGTGGATATCTTTAGTGCGGATACCGTTGTAGAACTGAATGTGTGATTTGAGCTCAACTTGCGATACCGAGACATTCTTTAAGCCCATTGCAGCCCAATCTAGAACCCGATGAATCTTGTCTAAATCGATCGGCTCTTGGCGACCATCGCGCTTGGTTACTTTAATGGCTTTAAAGTCTGTCATAATGAGATCCTTATGGTGTTTATGCGCAATAGTGCTTGAAAATTAAAAATGATTGATGTAGTGCGCCTGTCGGCTAAAACACAGCATATTGTGTTTTAGCCGAATAAGGGACGCAATATACTGTGTGTCTTCAGTAATATCAACACAACCCCTTACCGATTAGCAATCACTTTTAAGCGCTAAGCTAGGGGCTGTGCGCGCTTGCTGAATATTGAAATTTATACAATTAATTTTCTTGCCTTTTTGATTTTTAGCATTTTCTCAGTAAGCTTACTGGTGTCGTTTAAAAAGTGATCAACGCCCTTTGTGGGTTAACTGACTTTTTCACCTTGGACGTTTTTTGAAGGCCGCTTTTATGCAACAGCTTGAGTTTTTTGAAATCCCCAGCCCCTGTATTGGGGTCTGTGAGGCGAACAATAAAGGCTATTGCAAAGGCTGCTTTCGTTCGCGCGAGGAACGCTTGTACTGGCTCAAATTAAGCGAGGCTGATAAGCGCCAAGTCGTGCGTTTATGTGTACAGCGCAAAGCCCGCGTCCTAAAAGCTAAAGAAGCGGCTTTGCAAGCAGGCTTGCCGATGGATGATGAGCCAGAGCAAAGCGATATGTTTTAATCCGTGCGCGGCTCGATTGCAGGCACCACTGCCGTCTAAGACACATGCAAGCGCTGCACGTCTGCAATCTCCATGGCATGATGACTGACGATAATCAGCAAACCATCGGCTTGATGCTTACGTAGCGCGGCTAACACGTGATAGCTGCTCGCGCTGTCGAGCCCAGCAAAAGGTTCATCAAGCAATAAAATCGGCCGTTTGGCCAGCAATAGGCGCGCTAAAGCCACGCGCCGTGCTTGCCCACCGGAGATTTGCGCACCGTACTCACCTAACGCAGTATCTAGGCCGTTTTGTTGCTTGGCCCAGTCAGCTAGCGCCACATCAGCCAACACCTGCCACAGTTGTTCATCGCTGGCCTGTGGATCCGCCAAACGCAGATTACTGGCTAAGCTGCAATCAAAAATATCCAACTGTTGGGGCAAATAACCAATGCACTCATCCAATTGCCATTGCTCAACCGGGCGTTGATTGATTAAGTAGCGGCCACTGCTGGGCTGTAATGCTCGAGCCAACACTTTTAATAATGTGGTTTTACCAACGCCCGACGCACCGGTAATCACCAGCACCTGACCGCTGCGCAAATCAATGTTGATGTTTTCAGGGCCATTTAATGCCCCAGTGATGCGTGCGCTAAGTTGCTCGGTTTGCAACTGAAAAGGCGCTGTAGGGCGTGCTTTTTCCTCAGTTGCAACGGGCTGAGTGTGCTCCATAGGCCGCAACTGATTGATCCGGTTTCGTGCGGCTTGGCTTTGCCCTAAACCAATAAAACTGCCCGCTAAGGGCGCCAATGCTTCATATACACCCAATAAAGCTAAGACTGCAGCGAGCAGCCAAGGCACGCTCAGAGCATTGCTTTGCACTAAAGGCACGCCAAACCACAGCACGCCGATCAAACTGATCGCCAGTGCCCATTGCTGCAATAAACTCAGTAGGCTGATCAGTTGCTGTTGTTTAAGCTGCTGGGTTTGGTACTGCTGATCAGCAATTAAGGTATCGCGTTGTTGGCTTGGCCAGCCTTGCCAAAGCGTGAGAGAGGTCAGCAACGATAAGGATTCTAAAAAATGCTCGCGGCGCTGCTCGGCGGCAGTGACATCGGCTTGCGCAAGTGTGCGACCACGCCAAAAGCCAAGCGCAGGCACCAGTAGCCATGCCGTCACTAAAGCAAAACTGGCTGCTGCAGCCAATTGCGGGTGTAGCCAATAGGCAAAGGCCAGGTAACAGACAACAATAAAACTGGCCCAAAACCACGGCGTCACAAACTGCAAGGGAAAACGATCTAAGCGATCAATGTCAGCGACCAAGCGATGCATGGTGGCCGCCGAACTGGTGCTGTCGAGGGTGCTGGCCGCTTGGTTTAATCTGAGCCATTGAAAAACTTGGCTGCGCAAATCTTTTAGCAAGGATAAGGCAGCATGGTGCGAGGTCACTCGTTCACCGTAGCGACCGGCCGTGCGCACAATGGCGAACAAACGAATTAACGCGGCAGGACGAAAGTAATCAAAGGTAAAGGCGCTGCTAAGGGTTAAGCCGGCAATCGCCGCCGCAGTGATAAACCAGCCTGATACGGCCAATAAGCCAATGGCGGAAAATACTGTCAGCGCCCCAAGCAGTAACGCTAAGCTCCAGTTGCCCTGGCGGCTGCGCAATAGCGTGCGTAAACGAATCGGCTTTAGCATGGCGCTAGCTCCTGTGCAGTATGTAAGGACGCTAAATCAAGATGCCGATCCAGCCAATGCAAGCCTTGCCATTGATGACTGACCAGCAGCAAGGTTTTGCCAACACTGAGTGTGTCGAGCAAAGCATGAATGGTCGCACTGGTTTCAGGATCAAGGTGCGCGGTGGGCTCATCCAGCAACCACAGCTGAGCATCACGAAGCAGCAATTGCGCAATGGCTAAGCGGCTCAACTGACCGCCCGATAAGCCTAAGCCACGCTCGCCGAGTTGAGTATGCAGACCTTGCGGAAGCTGTTCTACTAAGGACAATAAGTCCACCTGACGTAGCACCTCATGCAACTGCTGCTGGCTGGCCGCCGGGTTAGCCAAGCGTAAATTGTCTGCAATACTGCCACGCTTAAAGTTAGGTTGTTGTGATAAGTAGCCAAGCTGGCGATGCCAATCACAGCGTCGCACTTGTAATAACGGGCGTTGATTGATGAGGATTTCTCCCGCATAAGGTACAAAGCCAAGCAATGCCAGTAGTAAGCTGGATTTGCCACTGCCACTGGCGCCATGTAAGCCAACCCGCTCAGCGCTTGCAATCTGTAAATTGATGGCAGGTAAGCGCAGGCGTCCGTTGTCTGCGCTGATGCTGACTGCAGTTAACGATAGCGCAGGCGCTGTATCGAGTTGCAGCGGTTGTTGTCCTGGGTGTTGCCATCTGCGTTGCTCTAACAGTGGCAGTAATTCTTCAATGGCACCTTCTGCTTCAGCTTTGGCGTGATAGTCGCTGCCCAGTTGCCGCAGTGGAGCGTAGAACTCAGGCGCCAACAGTAAAATAAACAGTGCACCGGCATAGGGCACAGGAATCACCTCTTTGGCCCAAGGTAACACCCCCAATAAACCCAAACCCAAGTACAGCGCTACAAGAGCAATGGCTAAGGAAGAAAATAACTCTAAGACTGCGCCGGATAAAAACGCTAAGCGCAGCACCTTCATCGTGGTGTCACGGTATTTTGACGCCGAACGATCAATATTCTCTTGCGCTTGCTCAGTGGCGTTTAAGTGCTGCAAAGTAGCCATGCCGCGCACCCAGTCTAAAAAGCGACTGCTAAGTTGGCTCATCGCTGCCATTTGTTGTTGGCTACTGCGACTGGCCGCACCGCCGACTAAAATCATAAACAGCGGCACAAGCGGTGCGGTCATCAGCATGAGCCCGGCGGCCAGAGGGCTGTAATAAAAAGCCGCGATGCTAATCAGCAGCGGCGTGATCAAGACTAAATACAGTTGCGCGTAGTAGCGGCTGACATAACCATCCAGTGCATCCACTTGCTCCAGCAATTGATTACTTAGGGCACCATCGGCGCCTAAGGTCTGCCGTTCTGGACCGAGGCCGGCTAAGGTGCTCAGTAAGCGTTGCCGTAAAGTCGCACGTGCTTGAAAGCTGGCCACTTGTGCGAGGCGTTCGCGGGCAAACTGTAAACTGGGGCGTAGGATAAAGCACAGCATTAACAACAGCAGAACTTGGCTGCTCAATACCTCAGTAAGAGGCTCTGAGTGAGGATGGCCAGCCAATAATCCTGCAAACACATGCGCCAATAGCCAGCTTTGTCCAATAAACACCAGCGTACCCAGCACAGCCAAGAGCAGTGCCAGATGCAAGCGCTTAGCTTGTGGGGCGATCGTCTCTTTTAACTGCTTGCGCAGCAGTTTTTTACGCTGTTGTTCCGATATTTGCAGAGCGGTATCCACAGGGTCACAAACCTTCTGTAAAGTGCTGCACCGATTGAGCGGTGTCTATCGACGTGATACGGATGAGATTGACTCTCAATAATCGCACAAGCTGAGTTTGCCACGGTGCGGCATGTTGTCCTGCCCCCGCGCAAGTCCAGCTCAAATCTATCCTCAATCGCGTAGTATTCAATGCTAAGGAGATGCTCAATACATCAGACAATGTCATTGCAAGCCTGGCGATTGCCGCATCGCGTCGCTCCTCGCCATGACGTAATGGATCAGTGCGCCCTAACAGTGCTTCTATTTATACTTAGGTAAAATATAAAGCATCTTCAGTGTCTTGTCTGAATAACTGTGGGCGATGTTTAAACTTAGGCTAACCGCTTGATTTATCAACGCATGCAGATGATAATCATTGCTATTAATAAGCCGTCCCGATTAAGGAATCCATATTCATGCGAGCAACAACTTTGCGCTCACTGCTTTTCTGTTGTGCAGTGGTGAGTCCAGCCGTCAGTGCAGCAACGCTGGAACAGGCGTTAAGTGAAAGCGAAAAACTCAGTCAAAACGCGCAAAGCTCGCAAAAACGAATCGAGCGTTTGGATGATGCCAGCCAAGCGATGCTGGAAGAGTACCGCAGCACTGTGCTCAAAGCTAAGGCCTTGGAAGGCTATAACCAGCAAGTCAGTGAGCTGATCGCAGCGCAGCATCAAGAGCTTCAGAGCTATCAAGAGCAACTGGATGCCTTGCAAGAAACAGAAGCGGCTGTGATGCCGCAAATGCGCCGTATGGTGGAAGTGTTGGCTGAGTTTATTGCCGCTGACGTGCCGTTTTTACCTTTAGAACGCGCCGATCGCTTAGCAGCGCTGCAAGAGCTGATGCCGCGCGCTGATGTCAGCATGGCAGAAAAATACCGTCGCATTCTCGAAGCCTACCAAATTGAAAGTGACTACGGTTACACCCTCGAAGCGTGGCGCGGTGAGCTGGGCGAGGGCAGTGAGCAACGCAGTGTCGAGTTTTTGCGCTTAGGTCGCGTCATGCTCTATTACCAAACGCCCAATGGTCAAGAAAGCGGTTATTGGAATGCGCAAACGCAAAGCTGGCAAGTACTCGATAGCGCTGTGCGTCGCCCTTTGCAAAAAGCCATTGCCATTGCCCGTCAACAAAAATCAGCTGACTGGTTAGAACTGCCGATTAAGACCTTAGCACTGGAGGTGCAGCCATGAAGCGCGTGTTATGGATCGCCAGCGGCCTGCTGCTCAGTGTGTCAGTACAAGCCAATGTCTTAAGCCCAGATCAGTTGCTTGAACGTATTCGCAGTGAGAAAAACACTGAAGAGCAATTGATGCAAGAGCGTGAGCAGCATTTTTTACAGTCACGCAATCAGCAAGCCCAGCTCTTAGCGCAAGCAAAAAAAGCCTTGGCTGAGCAAGAGTCACGCGCCGCCGCATTAAAATCCACTTTCACCGCCAATGAGCAAGAACTGGCCAGTCAAGAGCAGTTGCTAAAGCAACAAGTCGGTGATTTGGCTGAGCTGTTTGCCGTGGTACGCCAAAGCGCGGGGGATTTGGCTGGACAGTGGCGCAGTAGCTTATTAAATGTGCAGTTCCCACAGCGCATCGAGCAACTTGAACGTTTAGCCAAAGGCCGTGTGTTACCCAATGCAGCACAGGTTGAGAGCTTTTGGCTGACAGTGCTAGAAGATATGACGGCAACCGGACGCATTGAGCGCATTGCCGCACCGGTGATCGACGTCGATGGTCAGCGCAAAAGCCAAGATGTCGTGCGTGTCGGCCCTTTCTCGGCGTATAGCGAACAGGCGTTTTTAACCTTCAGTGAAGGTGATAATGCCTATCGCGCTTTACCTAAGCAGCCGTCAGGGCTGAGCCAAGTAAAAAACTGGATGGCTAGCAGCGATGCCGTTGGCGTGATTGCGGTCGATCCGACCCGAGGCTCGCTGATTGAACAATTGCAACGTCAACCTTCGCTGCTTGACCGTTTAAAGCAGGGCGGCTTAGTGGGTTGGGTGATTGTGGCGCTGGGGTTGTTTGGTTTCGCGCTGGCGGCGTGGCGTATGCTGGGTTTGATGCGGGTGATTGCCAGCATTCGCGAGCAAATGCGCAACTTGTCAGCGCCTAACAGCAATAACCCGTTAGGCCGCGTACTCAGCGTGTTAGGTCCAAACCCGCAATTGTCGGATTTAGAAACCCTTGAGCTCAAGCTTGATGAAGCGGTGATGCTCGAAGTGCCACAGTTAGAGAAAGGCCAAGGCCTGCTTAAACTGCTGGCGGCAGTGGCGCCTTTATTGGGTTTATTAGGTACCGTGACGGGGATGATTATTACCTTCCAAGCCATTACGCAAAGTGGCGGCGGTGATTCACGTCTGATGGCCGATGGTATTTCCCAAGCCTTAGTCACCACCGTCGAGGGCTTAGTGGTAGCCATTCCATTGCTGTTTTTGCACAGCGTGCTCAGTGCGCGCAGCAAAATGGTGGTGCAGTTGTTAGAACAGCAGTGTGTCGGTTTATTAGCGCTGCATATGTCAGGAAACAAGCGCAGTGAGTAACGGGCAAAGCACCTGGTTTTGGTTGGTTGATAGCAGCCACGCCTTACTCGACTTGATGAGTGCGGGTGGCCTTGTCATGTGGCTGCTGGCGGCCTTGTGCGTGCTGTTTTGGACCTTAGTGCTTGAGCGGCTCTGGTACACCAAATGCCAATTCCCCCAGTGGGCGAAAGAGCGTCGTACCGCTTGGCAGCAGCTCTGTGCCGAAGCCGGACACAGCAGCCGTTGGCAACATGCCGTGCGTGCCGCTTGGTTGGCACAAGCGCGCGAGCAGCTCATTACTCCACTGTCGGTGACGCGCACTTTGGTGGCGATGTTTCCTTTATTGGGTTTGCTTGGCACTGTGACCGGCATGGTCGCGGTGTTTGAAGTACTGGCTGTCAGTGGTAGCGGTAATCCGCGCGCCATGGCTGGCGGTGTCTGGCAGGCAACCTTGCCGACCTTAGCCGGCATGGTGTTGGCCATTGGTGGTTTATTTAGTTTGGCCCGTTTAGAGCGTAACGCTCGACGTGCCTTGGGCCGACTGGCCGATCAATTGCGACACGAATAAGGACTAAATGATGAGAATGCGTCGCTACAGTCAACAAGCGGAAGAAGAACCCGGTATTGATTTAACACCGATGCTGGATGTGGTGTTTATCATGCTGATCTTCTTCATTGTTACCAGTTCATTTATTAAAGAGTCCGGTATTGAAGTCAATCGCCCGCAAGCCGATAGCGCCAGCTCACAAGATAAAGGCAATATTTTAATTGCCGTGACCGCCGACGGCCAAGTCTGGCTGGATAAGCAAGTGGTGGATGTGCGCAGTGTGCGCGCCCATGTTGAGCGCATGCGCCAAGAACAACCAGAAGGCGTCGTGGTGGTACAGGCCGATCAAGATGCGCGCACCGGTTTGGTGGTGCAAGTGATGGATCAGGCGCGCTTGGCTGGTGTCGATGATGTGGTCTTGGCTGCTTCTACGGAGTCGCGTTAATGCGTTGGTTGTGGTCTTTTTTAGCAGCGTTGGCGATTGTTTTGGGCAGCTTTATCTTGATGTTGGTGATGATCTTTCCACCCAAAAGCAAAGTAGAGGAGCCCGCCTTACAAATCGGCCGCTTTATGCCCAAATTGCAGCAAGAGTCCAACGATCCCAGTCGCTCGCGTCAGCAGATGCCAGAACAGCCTGTTGAGCCACAACTTGAGACCCCGCCAGCACAGCAAGCGCCCCAGCCACCGCGCACGCCAGCAATGGCCGCTTTAGATTTAGCCGTGCCGTTGCTTTCGAGCAATATCAGCATCCAAGCCGCCGCGGCGCCAAGCTTGCAAGGGTTGACCGCACAAGCCGTGGCGCCGGCAGCTCCGGCAGCTCCGGCAGCAAGTGCAGCCGCAAGCGCGCCAAGCAATGATGCTGAAGTGATTCCGCTCAATGAGGTGTTACCGGTTTATCCCGACAGTGCGCGGCGACGCGGCATCGAAGGCTACGTCAAACTGGCCTTTACGATTACCGCAGAGGGCAAGGTAGAGAATGTGCGCGTGATTGAGTCGTCACCGGCCAATGTCTTTGACCGTGAAGCACGTAAAGCTGCAGTGCGTTGGCGTTTTGCACCGCGTACAGAAGAGGGTCGCTCTGTGGCCCGTGAAGCGGTAAAAACTTTGCAATTTCGTCTCGAAAAAAGAGGCCGCTAAGATGCGTCGATTAATGTTAGCGGTATGGGTTTTGACGCTGTCGGCACACAGCAACGCGGCTGCAGCACAAAGCATTGCTCCTGATGTATTTCGTGCCCTGCAAATGGCCCAAACCGCGCAGCAAGCGGGGAAGTACACAGAAGCAGAGCAGGCCTTAAACGCAGTAAAAACCAAGCCAGACAGCTTAGAGCAGGCACTCGTGTGGCGCAGCCAAGGCTACTTAGTCTGGGCGCAAGGGCATAACAAACACGCCATTACTCTGCTGGATAAGGCCTTGCGCAGCAATCAGCTCAGCGCCGAGCAAGTCGCCGAAGACCGCTTGAACTTAGCCAAGCTGAGTTTCTCGCTGAAAAACTACCAGCCAGCGCTGCAGTACTTAGAAGGCGTCGCGGCAACGGATGAGGTTTTAGAAATACGCATTCAGTCTTGGCAGGGTTTAGGCCGTTTAGATAAAGCCTTACCTGTGGCTGAGCAGTATTTAAAAAGTAAAACAACCATCAGTGATAACTGGCTGCAATTTATGGTCGCCGCCAATGCTGAGTTAAAACGCTATGCCCAGGCTGAGCAGTGGCAAAAGCAACTCTTGCAACGTAGTCCTGATCAGCTTAAAGCGTGGAAACAACTGGCCGCGTTACAGCAAATGGCCGGTCAGCATGCTAAGGCTTTAGCCACACTGCGCACCGCGTACAGCAAGGGCATTAGCTTCAAGTCGTCTGATCTTGATAGCCTGATTAACCTAGCCTCGGCCTCTGAGCAGCCTTGGCAAGCGGCGCGTTTGTTAGAAGGCATGCTGCAGCACGGCCTGTTAACGCGCAACGCTAGCAGCCAAGAACGCCTTGCCCAGTTGCATTGGCAAGCGCGTGATTATCCTCGTGCCGCGGCGCAGTATGCGCAGCTCGCCAAGCAAACCGGCAAAGGGCAGCATTGGTTGAGTCTTGCCCAATTAGAAATCCAACAAGGCCGTTGGGATGCCGGATTACAAGCGCTAACGGCGGCCGAACAAGCCGGAGCCAATCCACAGCAAGTCCGCGCCTGGCGCGATTGGGCGCAAAACCACCCCTAGCCTCTCTACTAGGAGCGCGGGCCGCCGGCCCGCAAAAGCCCTCAAACCACTAATGGCCCACAAATACCATTCCAAACCACCAGCGGCGCGTGCAAACACCACTCCAAGCCACCAGCGGGCCAGCGGCCCGCGCTCCCAAGCTCGCCAAGCACACCCCAAAACAGCCAACCCATGCTCTCTACTAGGAGCGCGGGCCGCCGGCCCGCAAAAGCCCGCAAACCACCAGTGGCTCACAAACACCACCCTTAACCACCTGCGGGCCAGCGGCCCGCGCTCCCAAATCGCTAACCCACGCCCCAAACCGTCATCCCGCGCTCCCAAGCTCGCCAACCACGTCCCAAACTCGCAAGCACACCCCAAACTCGCTAACCCACACCCCAAAACAGCCAACCCAATCCCATACATACACCGCATCCCATCCCGAGGCTCAAATTAAGCGACACATCCTGTCGCAGCGCTAAAGTATAAAGCGCAGCAATACCCAGTATTTTAGGAAAAGCCCATGCCTATTCGTCCTCAGCCATTTAATATGCGTTGCCCAATTTGCAACTGGACCAAGTATTGCCAGCCCAAAAGTGATTGTTTCTCCCCTAACGATGTACCGATGCGCTGCAAACGTTGTGGGTCAACAGACTTACAGTTTGAAAACGGTCGCTATTTACGGCTCAAAGCCCTCTTAAGAAGCCATTTTGATATGTAATGGCACTGCGCTAGCACTTGCCTTAAATAATTCATCTTTAGAGCTTGAGGCGCATCTTGTAACTGCTTAAACTCAAGCCCGGTAAAAGTGTCGAACAGCACACATTTACTTATGCTCATTCACTTATTTTCTGGAAAGTTACACTCTGCTTAAGGAAGGCTGCCAATGTCACTCAGCTACGCCCCCGGTGTTCGTGTTGAAATTCGTGATGCCGAATGGCGCATTAAATGTGTCGATCGCACCTCCGATGGCGGTGAGCTGCTGACTTGTGAAGGCTTATCTGA
>RRZU010709487.1_pt1 | contig 14887 bp, 11 predicted proteins | sample 2165561 | NCBI WGS metagenome assembly RRZU01 (sample SAMN10456909, study PRJNA506462) | wastewater metagenome | isolation source: wastewater sludge | place: USA: Moscow, Idaho
ACGCGATCCAACGCGCTGGCCGCCATGTCGCCAAGGGTGGCCAGGAGGCGCACGTCGCTCTGGCTCAGCACCTTGGCCCGCCCAACCGCCAGCATGCCCCTAGCCGAATCACCGCTCAGCAAGGGGACGCAGGCAGCCGTAACAGCATGCTGCACGAGCTCGGGGCGCACGATGAGGGGCCGGCTGCGAATATCGTCGCTCACATAGGGTTGACGAGTAGACAGCACGAGGCCCGCAATTCCATCGTAGATCGCCTGGATGTAGCCAGTCGCCGGCAGCCACTCGCCGCAGCCGAGATCTACGCAAAGCATGCCGTCTTCGAGATCGGCAGAGGCGATCGCTGCCGTGTCCGTATCCAAGGCCTGGCACACCGCCGCCAGCACGACCTGTTCCGTCTCGATCTTGGTAAGTACCTTGCTCAATGCGGCGGCAGTCGCAGCCAGCAGTTCGAGCTCGCGTTCGCGCTGCATACGCTCGCTGATGTCGACGATGACGCTCACATAGCCGGTGATCTGGCCCTCCGCATTGCGAAAGGCGTGCGAGCGGTCTGTCACCCAGCGCACGGTATTGTTGCGGTCGAGAATGCGGTACTCCAGTACGTATTCGTCGACATCTGCTGCAAGAAATGCGTTGAGCTGCTCCTCAAAGTGTTCGGCGTCGTCGGGATGCAGGCGATCGGTCCAGTAGGCATCGCAAGTCATTAGCTGGATCGGATCAAAGCCGAACTGTTCGACGTTCTGCGTCACGTACTCGATCGGGAAATCGGGAGCTGCGCGCCAGCGCATCACGACAGAGCGACTGTGATTGACGATCGCTTCCAGGTCACGTGCCTTTTCAAGTGCTTGGGCTAAGCTCTGCTCAAGATTAACGTCCATGAATCCTCTAATTCACGGCTCTTACGCCTTCATGCCCGCCAGTGCACACCGGTATGCCTTGTATCCGTCAGTAGCCCTAATCGGCAATCGAAGTCCTTCATTTGTCGGACTACTAGCAGCCTGATCCATGTTAGGATGCATGATAGGCCTGTAAGTATGCTGCCTCACCAAACGCGGGTGACAGCAATGTGCTACAGGTCGGTGAAGGAAACCATGGAAGGGTACAAGATCATCGGTACGCTAGGTGCGTGCATCTTAGTTGCGGGCGTCTTTGTTCCAGCGCGCTTTACCAAAATGGTCGGGTACATCTCCTACTACACCGACTATCAAACCAATGCGCTCATTCTGATCGCGCTTGCCGTCATCGCCGTCGTCCTGGTATTTTCTGGCAGCCCAATGCGCCTGATGACATTTGGCGTGCTGACGCTGGCAGTAGTTACCTGGACGTACATGCGGCGCACGCCGGGAATCCAAGCCGTCGAAACCAGCATGAGCCAGTTGGCAGCCCAGGCCACGTCGCTGACCATCGTGCGCAATGTGTCCGACTCGATCGTGAGCAATACGCCATGGTGGCTTATGTTGGCCGGCAGTGCGCTGCTTGTCATTGCGGGGCTCATGCAGTCTAAGCGCGCCTGAGCAGCGTTGTTGCAGCTTCAATATTGGAGACGATCATTCTTCGATCCAGGATGCGGTCTCAAAGGCCCACAAGTTGGCGGAGGCGGACTGCCACGCGTCTGCGGGCAAACTTGCCTTCCAGCATACGGCCTCCAAGAACTGCTCACGGTTCATTTGATGCTCTACCGCTACTTGCGGCAAAAGCAACCCGCGCCGGCGACCATCAATGATCATAAGTCCGTGCCGGCCGACTTCGATCTGCTGAGGTTCGATCGGGTACAGTGGCGTCAGCACACTGATCTCGATGCGCAGTTCAGTGAGTTCGCCGGTCGTCACCGCTGCGAAGCGTGGATCATCTAGTGCTGTAGCTAAAGCCATAAAGCCAACGGCTGTTGCCAGCGGCTGATGAGCACTACACTCACCGCGGCAGCCGCGCAGTTCGCCGGTGTCCCTTCGCCACAGCGTGACAAAACACGCTCCTTGCGCCAACAGCTGGTCGCGCACCCCTGTGCCTGTTGTCGGTGATCCTTGTGCCAATTCCTGGCGGACGGCGTCGTCGACGGCCTGCTGCGGCAGCAGATGCCGCATAAGGCTGTTCACAAGCGATCGCCGGGCGACAGCCAACAGGATGGTGCGCTGGCGATCCGATAGTTGCACTTGCGTGGGAAGTGCCTGCTGTGAAGCTTGCACCATGGCTTACCTCGCTGGGTGCGCCGAACAAGATTGCTCGGCGTCACCAGCGCTTTCATTATAGCACGTAGAAACGTTGCGCGGAGCTGACAAAAACTACGCTGGTAAGACAGGCTGCCTTACCAGCGTAGTGTGCTGTCACGATTCATGCGGTGGCGACGCCTCGTCCACCCGCAGTCCCCCAACATCACTAAGCTCGGGCGAACACCTCTTCGAACTCGTCCATGTTCAGCGTCTCATCGTCCAACAGAGCGCGTGCGACACTGTGCAGCTTCTGGATGTTCTCGCCCAACAAGCTGCGCACCCGGGTGTAGGCTTCGTCGACGATTCGGCGTACTTCCTGATCGATTTCTTCCGCCACTTCTTCGCTGTAGTCACGCTGCTCTGCCAGCTCACGGCCCAGGAAGACCATCTCATCCTGCTGGCCGAACTGAAGCGGGCCCATCAAATTGCTCATACCATACTTGGTAACCATGGATCGTGCCAGCTGCGTGAGCTGCTGGATATCCATCGAGGCGCCGTTTGAGATATCGCCAAAGACCAGTTCCTCGGCGACCCGCCCGCCTAGCGCCACTGCGATATTATCCATAAAGTAGCTGCGGTTCGCCATCACGCGGTCCTTCTCTGAGACGCGCCACACATAACCGCCGGCGCGACCACGCGGCACAATCGTCACTTTCTGCACCGGATCGGACTGTTCGCACAACCTGGCGACCACGGCATGGCCGGCTTCATGATAGGCGACCACTTCCTTTTCCTTGGGCGAGATCAGGCGGCTGCGCCGTTCAGGCCCCCCCATTGCCACGCGTTCCACAGCTTCCTGTAGTTCGCGCGTGCCGATCGCACGCTTGTTGCGCCGTGCTGCGAGGATCGCCGCCTCATTCACAACGTTTTCAAGATCTGCGCCCACAAACCCTGGGGTCTGCTTAGCAATGCGCGAGATATCGACGCCAGGCTCGATCGGCTTGCCCTTGATGTGAACTTCGAGGATTTCGCGGCGGCCCTGCACATCGGGTCGATCCATTGTCACACGGCGGTCAAAGCGGCCGGGGCGCAGCAGCGCAGGATCGAGAATGTCCGGCCGGTTGGTGGCAGCGACGATAATGATGTTCGTGTCGGTATCAAAGCCGTCCATCTCGACGAGGATCTGGTTGAGCGTCTGCTCGCGCTCGTCGTGCGAGCCACCCAAGCCGGCACCACGATGGCGGCCGACGGCGTCAATCTCGTCGACAAAAATGATACAGGGCGAGTTCTTCTTGGCTTGCTCAAAGAGGTCGCGCACGCGGCTGGCGCCGACGCCCACAAACATCTCCACAAACTCAGAACCGGAAATGCTAAAGAACGGCACGCCTGCTTCGCCCGACACGGCCTTGGCCATCAGCGTCTTGCCGGTACCGGGAGGGCCGACCAGGAGCACGCCCTTGGGGATGCGTGCGCCAAGCGCAGCAAACTTCTGCGGCTCCTTGAGGAACTCGACGACCTCCTGCAGTTCCTGCTTGGCCTCGTCATTGCCGGCTACGTCGACAAAGGTGACCGTCGGCCGGTCCCCCGTAAACATGCGGGCGCGGCTTTTGCCAAAACTGAAGGCTTGGTTGCCCGCACCCTGTGCCTGGCGCATGATAAAGAAGAAGAAGGCCCCTAGCAGTGCCAACGGCACGAGCGCCAGGAGCACATTGCTCCAGACGTCCCAGAACTGTGGATTGGCGACGCTGATCTCAACCTGGCGCAGCTGTTCAGGCGTCACGCCGAGATCCGTCAAGGTGTTGATCAACCCGGCCTGATCCTCGATGCGGGACTGCAAAGGCTCGCCGCTGGTCTTTGTTACCACGAGTTTATCGTTGTCGATCGTGATCGAGTCTACGTCGCCCGCGCGAACCAAGGCCGCAACATCGCCAATAGGAACTGTGGCTACAGCAGCAGTGGGCCGCCGCATCAGCGAAGAATAAAGGAATGCTCCTAAGGCGATCACTAGAAGGAGATAGATCGCACCACTGCGCAGTCGCTTAGAATTCATGCGTATTCCTATGCCCGTACATGTAAGCTTGCTACTCTTAGGCCCCGTTGCCGTCTCAACTCACCCGCGAGACAATGTAGCAATACTACTAAGTGCCAGTTTATCACAGCGCCAGGCTAACGTCAAAGGTTTAGAGAAAATTAAGGCGCTCCGCCGCGTGCCGCAAGCACAGCAGTTTAGCACCGTTCTAACACAAATTGCTTGCCGAATGCATGCTAATTGCTAGGCGATTACTTAACGCCAATACGTACGGCGCCCGGCCCCTTTACCCTACCCGATTTTACCCCTCTGCGCAGTAGGATCGCTTCCACCCGTTAGCGCTTCCCGTTACATCGCCCTGCCTGCGTAACGCTGTAACGCTCCCTGCACACGAGGCGGTTCCTTAGGTATCCTATACAAGGAAACAAAATATGGGCAGGACAGGGCACGCTTTACGCTGCCCCTGCCCTGCCCATATGGCAAATCAACCGACAAATTCGAGCGAGACTGCGCAGCTACGCCGCGGCAGCCTGGGGCTTGAGCAGACCAAACTCCTCCAACACCCAGTGCACCCAATTCACGACTCGCTGAGGGGTCAAGGCAGACTGGTTGTCGTCGTCGATCGGCAAGCCCATCATGATGCCTTCAAACACGCCGCGCGAGAACTCATACTGGTAGCTGCCGTCAGGCACAATCCAGCCGACCGTTTCTGCCCCCAACTGGGTGATGCGTTCGCCAATAATCCCGATCGCATCCACAAAGCTGTTCGAGTAGCCGAACTGATCGCCGCAGCCAAACAGCGCCACTTTCTTGCCCTTGAGACCGTCGCTGGTCATGGCAGGCAGCGCGACAGCCCAGTCGTCCTGCAGTTCGCCAATATTCCAGGTAGAGCCGCCAAACATCAGAAAATCGTAGTTGGGGAACAGTATGGCATTGGCTACGGAAATCACCATCACGTCGGAGGTGGCAACGCCGATAGCATCGATCTCTGCCTTGATGAGATTGGCGACACGGTCTGTGCAGCCGGTGCTGCTGCCAAAAAAGATGCCGATTTTTGCCATACGAGCTGTTCTCCTCAGAAACGTCGTGAAACGATTTTGCGGCTGATGTTTGGCCGATACTTAGCCGAATCTTCGCGCCTGGTCCTTTTTGCTGACTATACCCAATCTGCCGCCGATTTGGCAAGTTGCTCACAAACTGGTGAAAAAAAGAACGAACTTGGGGAGTTACTCGCCCCGCACCACACGCACGCTGCCAAGTTCGATAAAGTCCGGACCGCCGATGGTGACAAGGCGTGCGCCTCCGGCATCTGGATTGTAAAGGCCTGCGATCAGCCGGTATTCGCCTTCCGGCGTGTTGCCGGGGACCAACAGCCCGGCGTTCTCCGTGAGTTCCTCGCGCGCCGGCAGCGTGCTGAACGTTGTGTAGTTGTCGTCGGGGCCGGTGTCCAATTGGGCCAGGGGCACGTTCTGTCCACCCAAGAGCTGGACAAACCAGCGCAGGTTCTGGCTGGTCGGCGCCTCCAGGCGGAACTTGAGTTCGATCGGGATGGGCTCACCGGCCGGGGCGACAGACGGCGCACGCGACGACAAGATCGTAACCTGCTCGGCCTGCTTTCCTAGCAACGCCTGGTTGATGGTTTTCTCCTGCACACCGCTGAGCCGCAGCGGCGTGGCGTACTGCAGAAGCCGATAGTCGCCATACCACTTGTCGTCCGACTTAAACGCGTTGGCTGCCAACCAGCGCTCGATCGTGTTGTCGGGGTCGGCGGGCTGTACGCCGTACGTCGCAAAGAAGAGACGGTCGTGCTGCCCCATGAGCCGTTCCATGACCGTCGTCGCTTCCAGATGTTCGCCGCTATCGGTGGCATAGCCAAAGGTCGGCAGGGCAAACAGGCAGTCGCCCGCCATCCAATTCATTGGGATCTGGTAACCGGTGGGCACGACGTTGACAAAGGCATCGCTGGAATTGGCCGCCTTGCACATATCGCCGACGATCGCGCGGTAGCCTTCGCCGGCCGTGCCATACAGCGGATCGCGGCTGACCTCGCCCACCCACGCGCCGATGGTTACGAAAGGCAGCGCAATGACCAATGCCAGGGTTGGGCCGCTCATACGCCAGCCCCTGCCGTCATCCTCCCACAATACCCACCACAGCAGCAGCAGACAGGCCAGGGTCAGCACGGCGGCGGCTCCTGTCAACACCACCAGCCAGAGCACCTTGCCGTCAGCCCACAGCCATGCCACATCGGTATTTGCGACAAGATTCTGGGCCATAAGGCGAAACTGGCCAAACACCGGGCTGTCAAACAGGGCGCCCAAGCTCTGCGCAGGAGGCCCAAAGGCGAGCGGATTGCCCCAGTCGGTAGGATAGAGCGTGCGCAGCAGCGTCTCGTAGTTGACGAAGTTCATGAAGACGGCGCCTGCCTGCACGATCGTCGAGATAACGGCGAGCACAGCCGTCGCCCAAAAGAGGACAACGCCGCTAAGCGTGCTGCCGGGCACCCCAGGATCTGCACCCTGGTCAGCACTTGTGCGCCGCAGCCGCCAGGCGCCGATTTCCAGTTTCTCGATAACAGGGGCCAGCAGCAGCACCCAGAACGGCGTGAGCGGGACCAAAAAGCGCGGGCCCCAGGCGTAACCGCCCCACCACATCCACCAGGCGCTGTACATCAGGATCAAGGTCACGCTGATGGCGGCAATGGCCGCTGCTTCGCTGCGGTGACGCCGCCAGAACGGGACAAAGGCGATCATGCTGGCGATAAAGAGCGGCGTGTGCAGAAAGGTGCTGCGATACGGGCTGAACAACAGCCCCCACAACCCCTGCCAGATTGGCGTGGTGAAGCCTTCCCCGCTGTCAAAGTGATAGCCCGTGTCGAACGGGCTGCCAAACCGAACCAGATTATAGGCGACGAGCAGCACCGCCGCTACCGCAACGGGCACTGCGAAGGCTGCCAGCCCCCGCAGCCCATTGCGACTGCCAAAGGGCCGACCGCGCACCACCCAATCCACCACCCACCAGGTCAGCAGCACGGCAACCAGGACGGCGTGCGCGTTGACAGTGGCAATTGCCGCGGCGGCTCCGATGCCAGCCACGGCAAGCCAGCGCGCACGGCCGGTCTGCCGCCACGCCAGCAGACCGTAGAAGCAGGCGAGCAGGCTTAGCGCGCTGAGTGGTTCGCCAAAGTACTGCTTGGCATAGGGCCAGGCAATTGTGGCGATGCCAAACAAGAGCCCCAGCAGCATTGCCGTGCGGTCACGATAGCCGAGCCGCACAGCCGCCAACCACAGCAGGACGGCAGTCCAGGCGGTCACAATGGCGTTAAAGAGCAGCGTTGCCTGTAGCTGGCCAACCTGGATGTTGAGAAAGCTGGCCGCATGCAGGAGCAGATACCAGGGGACTGCCAAGAATGAGAGTGCGGGCCCTTTCTTGCTAAAGACCTGGCCGTCGGGGCCAAATGCCCCGAGCACTTCGCCTGGACTGTTGACCCACTGGGTCCAGGCGATGGCGTTGGTGTCGACCTCGCCGCGCAGCGCCAACGACTCGGTGACCGCGTACATGCTGACTTCGTCGACGATGTGGAAGCGCCCTGAATTGCTGAGGACGTAGACCGTCGTCAACAACGCCACGAGAATGAGGATGCCGTAAAGGCGTGCTTGTCGCATAAGAGAGGTAAACGCTAGACGCCGTAGACGCGGAGTTGCAGCACGGCCGCCGTATATTTCTTAAAGACCGACCAAAAACCGGTCTTGCTTGCCCCGTGGCGGCGCAAGATATAAAAGACCGGCACCTCCAAGATCTTCCAGTCGCTGCGCCATGCCACCAGCAGCAGGCGGATAAAGTAGTCCCCATACCCGTAGAAGATACGCGGGAAGAGCGGCGCCAGCGAATACAGCCGGTCACGCCGCACGGCAAAGAAGCCGCTCAAGTTGTCCTGGATCTGGGTATGGAATAGTGCGCGGATAAAGACGTTATACAGCTGGCTGAAGTGATAGCGCTGCCGGTCTTCCATACCGCCCCGCATAACGAAACGGCTGCCGATCACCAGGTCGTAATGGCGCAGCATGTCCACCATCTGCGGGATCATGGCCGGATCGTGGTTGAAGTCGGTGTCCATCACGACCAGCGTCTGGCCCTGAGCGAGGAGCAAGCCGTCGCGGATGGACGCCGCCAGGCCTTTGTCCTGTGTGCGCACAAAGAGCCGCAGCGTGCCCCCTGCATACTTGGGAATGCGCCCGCCACCGCCGACAACACTGCCGTCGACCAGATTGTAGCGCCCGCGCACGACCTCAGCCGTCCCATCTGGGCTGCTGTCATCCACAACCAGGACTTCAAAACGGTAGCCTGCAGGCTGCAATTCGCGGCAGATCGCGTCGATCAGGTCGCAGATATTGTCGCGCTCGTTAAATGTGGGCAGGACGACCGAAACATCAACTCGATCTGTTTCCTGCGTGCTTTCCACAGAAGAATTTGCAGACATTCGTTTTCCTGTCAGTGGGCCAGTTCACGGATGGTGGCCGCCACATAGGCAACCTGTTCGTCGGTGAGAGAGGGAAAACTGGGCAGATTGATGCCGCACCGGCTCAGATCTTCCGCCACCGGCCGCACGGAGTCGCCGCGATAGTGGGGCAGCGTGTCAAGCGGGTGGAAGAACGGCCTGCTATCGATCCCCCGGCTGCGCAGCGCAGCGATCAGTTCGTCCCGTGTCAGCCCGTAGGGCGGCCGCACGAGGATCGAGTACATCCAATACACATTCGTACAACCCTGCCGCTGCGCCGGAATCTGCACGCCGGGCACGTCGCTGAGTTGGGCGTCGTACAGCTCGGCAATTCGCCGCTTGCGCCGGATGAACTCGTCGATCCGTTCCAACTGCGCCACGCCGACCGCTGCCTGCAGGTTGGTCATGCGATAGTTGAAGCCGACCTCTTCGTGCCAATAGCGCTTCTGCGGTGGCATAGCATGGTCGCGCAGCATGCGGCAGCGGGCTGCCAGCGCACCGTCGTTGGTCGTGAGCATGCCGCCTTCGCCCGTGGTGATGATCTTGTTGGCGTAAAAGCTGAACGAGCCTATGCGCCCAATTCCCCCGACGGTGCGGCCGGCGGCCGTGGCCCCATGCGCCTCCGCGGCGTCCTCAATTACGTGCAGATCGTGCGCCCCGGCCAGTGCGTTGATGGCGTCCATGTCGGCAGGATGGCCGTAAAGGTGCACAGGCATGATCGCCTTTGTGCGCGTTGTGACCAGGCGTGCAGCATCCTCCACGTCGATACACCACGTGTCGGGTTCGACGTCGGCAAAGACGACCTCGGCGCCGGTGTACCGCACCGCATTGGCACTGGCGACAAACGTGAGACTGGGTACGATCACTTCGTCGCCGGGGCCGATGCCCAGGGCATGCAGGGCGAGATGCAGGGCGACAGTGCCGTTGGTTACGCTGACCGCATGCTCGACGCCGCAGAATCGGGCGAATTGATCTTCAAACCGCGTGACGTACTGCCCCAAGCTGCTGATCCAGCCGCTGCGGACGGCGTCCACAACATACTGCTCCTCACGGCCGTCAAGCGACGGCGTGTAGATAGGGATAAAATCCGGCGGGCGCGGCGATTCTTGCGCCTCAAGATAGGGAAACAGCGACAGTTGCTCGACGATCATGGTGTCTCAACCTCAATAGTGCCCAGCGCAGCCTCCTGGCCGGCGGGATTCCCTGCTGCATCTACAAGCGTCAGCGGCTCAAGTGTATCAGCATCATACACCAATAGGCGGACAGCATACGTTCCGGGCGCCAGCTCTGGGGGCAGTGGCAGCATGTAAACGTTTAGCGGCCGGTCTTCTGGCGCCCATTGCGACGGGGCGCGATGGCGGTCGTTGAGCAGGCGCTCGTCGGCCTGGACCAGCCGGCCGTCGTTGGCGTCATAAAGGGCCACGCGCGCCTTGAGCGGCCGATCGACGGCGCCGTTGGGTGTACGCTGCCAGCGAATGACCACCCCCAGCGGGTCGCCCGGGTGCAAGGCGGTCTGGGGCAGCGAAACCTCGACCGTCTCGACGGCCGGCGGGAAAGCATAGTGCGCCGGCGCCATGTCCGGCGCCAGGACAAACTTGCTGGGCGGCTGCATGTCCCACCACTGCAGCGTGTAGCCTTGGAACTGCTGCTCGCCCCCAAACTTGCCATACTTATCGAGCAGGAAAGGAACGGCGTGACGGGGGTCGGTGTCACTCTCAAACCAGCGCAGCCAAAACACGCGCCGGGCATTCCCCGCCCATTCGTCGAGCCGTTGATCGATCGTGTTGATGTCCACAAACAAGTAGCGCGCCGGCACCTCGCCGTCCTGCGGGGGGCTGCTTTCCCCTGTCTCGATCGTGTACGGCTGCCAGTAAAAGCCAAAAGGGTACTTCTGGTCGACGAAGATCACGTCGCCGGGGCGCGTATTAGCCTTCAGCCAGGCGGACACCTCGGCGATATGCTCACGGTCGAAGCGGCTGTCGTAAAGGTCGGCCTGCTGCGTCGGCAGCAGCCCCCCGACCAGCAGGAGGGCGCCCAGCAGGGGCAGCGGCTTCCAAACGTAGGCCAGGGCAGCCAGCCCAATGCCGAGCAGGGAATACAATGCCGGGGTGATAAAGCTGGCGTAGCGCACGTTGAACGCGTTGCGGTCGAGCACGGCCACGTAGTAGAGCACCAGCGCGCCCACCAGCCAGGCCAGCAAGAATGAGAAGTGCACGAGGGCCTGGTGTGTTGCCGGTTCGGTCCGCCTGTGCCGCCAAATCGCAGTGACGGCCACGCCCAGACCAACCGCGGCCAGCAGCAGCACACCCCACAGCCACCAGGAGGCATACCCCCCCAGTAAGGCGCTGTCAAACGCATAGCCGCCGGCGTATGCCTGCCAGTTCTGCCGCAGGTATTCCGCCACGGTCACAATCGTGATGTTGGGGTTCTCGTAGCCGGGGATCTGGCGCAGGGCAATCGGCGCCATGGGCAGCACCAGCAGTGTCATCACCACCCCGCAGCCGGCGATCACCCCCAACTGCCGCCACCGGTCACTCCGCAGCAGCGCCCAAACCGCCCACCACGCATACCAGGCCACCAGCACAAACACCATATTGTAGTGCGTCAGCAGCGCCGCCGTAGACAGGAGCACAAACGCGGCCAGCCTTGGCAGGTTGTCCCGCAGCTGCCACCCCGCGCCATCCTGCCGATCCACATACCGTAGCAGCACGATGGCCCCCGCCGCCGCCAGCGCAAAGCCCACCGTGTACATGCGTGCCTCCTGGCTTTCCGCCAGCCAGAAGGGCGAGCACGCTCCCACGAGTGCCGCCAGCAAGCCCCCGGTGAGCCCAAACCGCCCGGGCAGCGCACGGCGGGTCAACGCAAAAAGGAGGGCAACGCCGCAGACGCCCCCAAACACGCTCAGCAGCCGGCTGAACAGCGCCAGCTCGGCGGGAGGCTGGCCGAGGGCCACACCAAACAGGCGGTCCCAGCCGTGCAGCAGCCAGTAATAAACGGGGGGTTGAATATCCAGTTCGGGCGCAGTGGGAATCTGCAAAAACGGCCGCAGCGCCACGTCGATATTGCGGGCCTCGTCCCACCAGATGTCCTGACGGGTAAGCTCCTGCAGGCGCACGCCAAAGGAAAACAGCAGCAGGGCCAGCAGCCCCATCCGCAGCCATAGCGGCATCAACAGGCCCGATTCCCGCTGTACACCTGGCTCGGTATCCTGCCAAGAACGGTGGCTACTGCCCTCAAAGGAAGCAAGCATAACCGTGCCATTGTAACGCAGGCGCAGAATTTGCAGCAATCCCACCGCCACGTTTGGGTGTGCTTCTTATGAGCTTCTTAGGCACCGGGACGGTAGTCCGGATTCTCCCACACGATGAGCGTCGCCCAATTGTCAGACGCGCTGTCCACCAGGTAGTCCTGCAGCAGGCCCCGCACCTCGAACCCCTCCTTGAGTTGGAAGGTGAGGGTCGGGTCGAACAACTCCCCGGCCAGCACCTGGTCGACATAGTCTTGCACCTGCATCTGGTGCTTGTAATGCACAAAGCCCGGCAGCACACCCCCGGCCACAATGCCGCGCCGATTGTACTGCCGCACCAGCTCTTTGCGGGCACGGTAGATGAATTTGCCAATCCCGCGTCCGCGGTAGTCCGGATGCACGCTGATGTCGGCGCCGTAATAATAGGCGCCGTCGGGTTCATGGTTGCGGAAGTAGAAGCCGTCGCAGATCTCGCTGAACCGGTGCTGGGGGTGGGCGAAATCAAAGTCGATAAAGAACCCCGACCCTTGGCCGATCACGCGCTCGCCGTCGAGCACCACAATCTGGCCCTCGGCAAAGACTGCGTGCTGGCTGGTGTAGTGCTCGACGCGCATTAACTCGTGCGCGCCGAGCGTCGGATAGCATGCCCGCTGCAGCGCTTCCAGTGCGGCGAAGTGCTCGGGGCGAATCGTGGTAATTGTCAGGTTTTGCATGATGGCAGTGCGGGCACAAAGACTATGCCACGGCGGCGATGGCGCCCTCCAGTACGCCCAGGCCTTCCTCCAACTGCGCATCCGTGATCGAAAGGGGCACGAGCGTGCGCAGACAGTTGGAGTAGAGGCCGGCTCGGATCAACAAAAGGCCGCGCCGATATGCTTCGCCCACGATCTTGGGCGGCAGGTCGGCATTAGGCGTGCGGTCGCCCTTACCGTGGATAAACTCGAGGGCGGTCATAGCACCGAGACCGCGCACGTCGCCGATGACTGAATACTTGTCCTGCCATCGGCGGAAGTGCGCCATCGAGATCTCGCCAATCTGCTCGGCACGCTGGTTCAGGTTATCGCGCTCCATCACCTCGATGGACTTGAGAGCTGCTGCACAGGCCAGCGGATTGCCGCCAAAGGTGCTGCCCACGCCACCCAAGTGCGGTGCGTCCAGGATCTCGGCGCGCCCGGTAATGGCGCCCAGCGGCATGCCCGCTGCGATTGACTTGGCCATGACGATCAGGTCAGGCTCGATGCCGCTGTGCTCAAAGGCAAACCAGCGCCCGGTCCGGCAGAAGCCCGACTGCACTTCGTCGGCGATGAGCAGGATGCCGTACTTGTCGCACAACTGCCGCAGCCGGCGCATATACTCGAATGAGGCCGGGATGAAGCCGCCCTCGCCCTGCACGGGCTCGATGATAATGGCAGCGACGGCAGAAGGATCCACCTGGGTGACCAGCGAACGTTCGAGGTCCTCAAAGCAGGTAAGGTTGCAGGCATTCTCGTTCCGGCAGTGGGGGCAGCGATAGCTGTAGGGATAGGGCACCCGGTAGATCTCGGGGGCAAAGGGGCCAAACCCCTTTTTGAACAACGCATACTTGGAGGTGAGCGACATGGTCAGCAGTGTGCGGCCGTGGTACGCCCCTTCATAGGTGATGATGGCCGGGCGCTTGGTGTAGGAGCGGGCGAACTTAATCGCCGTCTCGACCGCCTCGGAGCCCGAGTTCATCAGGAAGCTCTTCTTGGGCCCGCTGATCGGCACCAGCGCATTCAGCCGCTCCGCCAGCTCGATATAGGGTTCATAGGTGCCCACGATCGAGCAGAGGTGGATCAGGTCGCCGGCCTGCTGCTGTACAGCCTCCACGACCTCGGCCGGCGTATGGCCGACGTTAAGCGTGCCGATGCCGGCGGTGAAATCGAGAAACGTATTGCCGTCCACGTCCGTCACGACGGCCCCATGCGCCTTAGCCGCCACCACCGAAGTCGCGCGCGCCGAAGCCGCCGAAACCGCCGCATCCCGCCGCGCCAGCACCGCCTGGCTTTTGGGCCCCGGCAACGTAGTCCGAATGTCGATTGTTCCCATGATCGTCCCTGTTGTTGTTGTAAAAAGTTCCGGCTAGAACAGCCGTGGCTGCACATTGTCTGGGTCGTCGCCGGGCGTGGAGGGCTCGTGCGGGGTGAAGCCGTTTTCGAGCAGCCACTCCAGGCCAGGACCGGACCAACGGACTTCGGCGAGATTCACCTTGTGGTCGGCGGTGAAGACGATGCCCTCCTCTTCCAGGCGCAGGCGCTGCACTTCGGTGCCCCAGCTGTCGGCACGTGGGCTGACTTTGCCCTGGGCATTGATGACCCGTTGCCAGGGCACGTCGTCGGGGCAGGCGGCCATGGCATAGCCCACCACCCGGGCCGTGCAGTCGCCGACGATCTCGGCGATCTGGCCGTAGGTCGCCACCTTGCCGGGCGGAATCTGGCGCACGACCGTGTAAATGCGCGCATACAGTCGTTCATGTTCGGGCGGCAGGCTTGGCATTATTCCTCCATGTCCAAACAAAATTCCCCTACCCGCGCCCCATCACCAACAATCGCTCGTGGCTGCCGAGCACCCGGTTCGCTAACGGCAGAACGGCATTGACTGCGGTGTACATCCGGCGCAGGGAGCGAGGCATCTCTGCCGGTGCCAGCGTACGAAAACCAAAACGCTGATAATACCCCTCGTTATGGGCGGCACAGCGCAAGTAGATCGGTCCCCGCGTGCGATCGATCAGCGTCCATACGATACAGCCGCCAATCCCGCTGTTCTGATGCTCCGGCAGCACGGCCAACGAGGCCAGTTCGAGCGTCCCATCCCCCAGAATCTTCACCTGGCCAATCCCGGCAACATCGTCGCCAGATTGGGCCACGACAAAACGCTGCCAGTGCACCCCAAACGGGTTCAACTGCGCCGCGCGGATCATGCGCCGGATCGGCACTTGGTCATCAGCCGTG
>RRZU012279100.1_pt1 | contig 14887 bp, 14 predicted proteins | sample 2165561 | NCBI WGS metagenome assembly RRZU01 (sample SAMN10456909, study PRJNA506462) | wastewater metagenome | isolation source: wastewater sludge | place: USA: Moscow, Idaho
AACACTTCCTAAATTTTGTCAATTGGCATAGAAAAGTCCGAAACCCAACAAGATGCAAATCAAGATTAGTCGCTCATTCAAATTAAAGATAATGCAGGTTTTTCAGAATTATAAAACCGCTGAACTTCACTAAAACAAAACATTTAGAAAAAGTCCACATTTCCCTCAATCTGCATATCAATAAAAAATACAATTTAACTAACTATTTAATTATATAAAATGAATACTTTTAAACCAAAATTTAACGACAAAATTTTTGAAACTATTATTTCAAAAATTGAAGAAGTAAACGCTTCTGAATGGGAAAATTATATTAATTTTAAAGTAACATTCCCAAAAAATGCAGTTACTAAAAAAGCGTATAGAGGTATTAATATTTTCTTATTATTACTTTGTGATATTTTTCCAAATGCAAGACCAATTGCAGAGTATGCAACTTTTAATCAAATATCAAAAAGAGGTGGAAAAATTAAAAAAGGCTCTAAGGCTACGCCAGTAGAATTTGTATCTTTTCAATACATTAATATTGAATCAAAAGAAAAAATATCTAAAGAAAATTTTTATATTTTATCCGAAGTTGAAAAACTTCAATACAAACTTTTAGTTTCTAAAAAATACTTTAATGTTTTTAATGTTTGTGATATTGAAAATCTAAAAGATATAAACTTTGATATTGAAATTATTGAAGAAGAAGAAGATTTTGAATTTGAAGAAATTTTATCTGCTGAACAACTAATTCATAATTTAATAGACAATAAAAAATTAGATTTTAGATTAGACAATGTAAATTCGGCTTTTTATCATCCTTCACATGATTTTATTTGTTTACCAAAAAAACATTTTTTCATTAATGAAAATAAATATTATTCAACTTTTTTTCATGAATTAGTACATTGGACAGGTCATAAAAATCGACTTAATAGAGAAATGTCGCAAATTAAAGTTAAATATTCTTTTGAAGAATTAGTTGCTGAATTAGGATGTATTTTACTTTGTTTTGAGTTTGGAATTTGTGATGAATTTATTAATTCCGTTCGTTATCTTAAAGGGTGGTTATTGGTTCAAAAAAAGGAAGAAAGAGAAGATATTTTAAGGAATGCATTTACATTATCAAAAAAAGCTTTAAGGTACATTTTAAATTAATGTACCTTTTTTATATATTTGCTTAAATTTATATTTATTACTATGGAAAATATTTTTAATTCTTTGGACGAAGTGACGCAAAAAGAGTTAACAGGTACTGTGTTAAATTTTTATTATTTGAATTCTAAACTGAAAGAATTATCCAGTTCAAAAGATGGGGAAATTTCAGTAAAAGAATTGAAGAAAATAAATTCCGAATTTGAAAAAAGCCTTTCTAAAATTTTTGAAATTTTAGGGATTGATTTGGATAAAAATTTAATAGGGGGATTCATTAAATTAAAGGAATCGGGAATAAGTAAAGAAGCTATTGAGTTGGCAAGGTTCTTATAAGGATTTAAATTTTAGGTGTTTCAATTTCCGACTATATAAGTGGTCGGAATTTTTATTTATATAGGGAAATAATTTTTCCGAAAAACTTTTGTATATTTGGAAAAATCTTTACTTGAAAAGGAAAGCAAGAGGGAACGACGGGAGAAAATCCCGCTCGTTAGAAATTACTGATAATCAGCTAATTAAAAAATTATGATTTTAAAAAGTAGTAAATAATTGATAAAAAATTAGTAAATAATTATCTAAATACATGATATATAATGCAAAAAGTAGTAAATAAAAGTAGTAATTTTAATAAAACTATTAAAATTTCATCTGAAACACATAGTAGATTAGAAGTTGGTAAAACAGGATTAGGATTTAAATCATTTGATGAGTTTTTATTTGTTTTGGCATCTACAGAAAATCTATTTTTTATAAAAAATAATGGGAAAACTGGTAGTAATGATGTTGAAACAGTGGTGAAGAATCTTCATGAAGAAATGAAAAAACATATTTCAAAACAAGTAGGTAGACCTATTGCAAAATTATCTGAATATGAAAAATTATATTTCAATAGAGTTAATTTTTTTGAATTAGAATTTGAGCGTGTTAATATGAAATTAGAGGCTATATTAAAAGTTGTTAAAGGGGAAGTTGATTTGCTAAATTCGGAGGAATATACAGAAGTTAAAAAGGACAATTTAGTTTCTGATAATGATTATAATCGTATAAAAAAAATGTATGAAAATGAAGAAGAACGTTCTAAAAATTTGGAAAAGGAAAATATTGAACTCATAAATAAACTAAAGGAATTGAAAAATAAATTTCAAAAAAAGAGTGCTTTTATTGGGTCTAAATCACAATACGAAGCCGTAATTTCCGAGGAAGAATTTAATAAATTTTAGTATGCATGTTTCAATTCAAAAGCAAAGTGTTAGTGGGAGTTCTTCTTCATTATTCATGTATTTGGATAAAGAAAATGAAATGAAGGAACAAGAGGCTTATGATGCTTATATGAATGATTTAATTGATGAATATATTGTAGATGAATTACAAGATTCTCAATTGTTTTTTAATCAAGAATTGAATAATGATGATAAAGAAAAATTTTTTAAATTTAATGAAGCAACAAAAGCAATTGATGAGAATGTTGGTGATAAAAAAGAAGAAAAGGAGAATTTTTATTTAATAAATATAAGTCCTAGTAAAGATGAGTTAGAACATTTAATGAAGGGTGTAAATGAAGAAATTGAAAAGATTGGTATAAATAAAGAATTACAAAATAGCTTAGAAGGTGATAAAAAATTAGAAATAATTCGTAAAGATTTAATGAATCAATATTTAAGAAATTACACTAGAGAAGTTATGAATGAGTATGAAGAAAACTTTAATCAAAAGACGTTTGTTAATCCTAATAATTTGCCAAGTGAACATCAAATGAAAAAAATTTCTAAAGAGGTTAAAGAAGAACTTAAATCTTTAAAGATTGACAGAAAAGATGCAAATTATGACGAAATAAAAGATAAATTAATGCAGGATAAGGCGAAAGAAATTGGTAAAGATTTATCTATGCGTAAGTTAGATGGAAGGGATGTATTATGGTTTGCTAAGGTAGAACAAAATAGAACGTATAAAGCAAATGATAAATGGGTAATTGAAAATAAAAGAATTCAAAAACAAATTAATGAATTAAAAAATTCCGAAAGTAAAAGTAGTGCTAAAACACAAAATAAAATTAAGGAATTAGAATCTAAATTAAATAAAGATAGAGCTACTGGTGATATTGTAAAAGAAGGTATGAAAAAAGGCGGAATGCAATATCATATACATGTTGTTGTTTCTAAAAGAGAAAAAAATATTGGGAATAAAAGATTTAGAAAAACACTTAATCCAACAACAAATCAAAGAGGTGGTAAGCAGTTTGGTAAAGACCAACAATTTGGGTTTGATAGAAAAGAATTTTTCAATAAAACAGAAAAAGTTTTTGATAGAAAATTTCAGTATAGTAGAGATGCTTCTAAGTCTTTTGAAATGCGAAATAGTTTGTCTAAAAAAAATGTAGTAATAAGTAATGCATCAAAAGTTGGTTCTACTGTTTATAATCAATTGACGAAAGATGTAAAACAAGAATTTAGAAAACAAGTTGGTTTAACAGAGATTGATAAATTGAATTTAAGAAAAACAATTGGTAAGGAATTGGGATTTAATATTCCTGTTAAATTTCCCAAAAATGCAACTCAATTGGTTTTTAATGTAGCCAAAACAATTGCATCAAAAGTATTAGATGCGGGTAGAGGTTATTAATAAATATATATATAATGAATTTATTTGGTGTTAGTTTACGAAATTGGATAATTATAATAGCTGGAGTTATTGTATTGTCTTTTTTATTTTTTCTTTTTTTTAAGGAAAAAATTTTATCTAGTAAAAAGAAAATTAATTTTTTCAAATTGGTTCTTCTTGGAATTTTATTTGTTATAATTAAGATAGGATTTTATTATTTAAAGAGTTGGAATGTTGTATTTTTTTATTTCGTTTTTCCAAGTGTAATTGTAGGTGGGATTGCTTATTTATATTCGATTCCACAGAAAATTAATGAATTGTGGGATGTTCGATTTAAAACAAATAAGGGTGAGAAGATTCTGAAAGGATTAATACGAGGGGTTGCAATTTTTGGTTCAGCAGGTTCAGGAAAAACCGCATCAGTTATTTATACTATTATGCAGCATCTAGGATTAAGAAATGTAGCAGGAATTATTTATGATTTTAAAGATGGGGAATTAACAGAATTAGCAGTTCCAATATTTAAGGAGAAGTTAAAGATAGTTGCCATTCATAAACCTTATTTGAGTGCAAGAGTAAATCCAATTAGCCCACAATTTATAGAAGGGGAAAAGGATGTAAACGAAATTGTTTCTGTTATTATGGATAATTTGTCTGCGGGTAATGATGGGGATAATTTTTTTAAAGATAGTGCATCTTCATTATTGGCGGGTGTGATATTAAAATTCTATTTTGACCACAAACCGTATTGTACGTTGCCTCACGTTATTTCTTTTATTTTGGGACTTGATTTTAGTATAAAAGAAATGGAAACAAAAGGAATGTCATTAGGTGAACAGGCGGAAAATAAATTTGCAAAACTAAAGGATTTTTTAACTAAAGATGATAGAGTTGCAATTCAATCTTCAACCTTTCTTTTGGGGCTTGCTTCTGAAAAACAAACTGCTGCAGTTTTGTCTACTTTAGCAAATGCACTACGAAAGATTGCTTTTCCAGAAGCTTACTGGGTTCTTTCTGATAATGATATAGAACTGGATATTAATTCTAAAGAAAATAATTCCGTTATATCAATTATGAATGAGCCGAAATCCTCTAAATTTTTATCTCCAATTAATGCAACTATTATTCATACAATTTCAAAACAGATGATGGTTAGAGATAGAGAGCCATCATTTATATTATTGGATGAAGCACCAACTATTCGGCTTTTAAATATGGCTGAAATTCCTGCTACAATGAGAAGTTTTGGTGTAGCGGTTATTTATTGTGCGCAGGATATAGTACAAGGGTTTGTTAAATACGGTAGAGAAGGTTTTAAAGAAATTTTAGCGAATCTTAGTACACAATTTTTTGGAAAAGCGAATGATCCCGATACGGCTAAATATTATGAAGGTTATTTTGAACTAATAAAAATAAAAACTAAAACAACATCAAGAAAGGGTGGAGATGGGGATTTGTTTACTTTTGGGGAATATTCTACCTCTATAGGGGAAAGAGAGGTTTCTAAATATAGGGCTAGTGAATTTACTAAACTACAAATTGGACAATTTGCAATGTTATCAGATGGAGTAAGTGATATTGTTAAATTTACAAAACCAAACCTTGTTAAAGGAACGTTAAATGAAGTCTATTATATTGATGCTCAAAAATTAAATAACAATTTTATGAAAATTGTAAATGATGTCAAGACTTTAATTTAGAAAAAAAACTGAAAATCAATTTATTACAAAAAAACGTAAAAAACATTTGTTAATTATAGTAGAATTATTTATCTTTAAACCATTAAATTAATTATTATGAAAAAACACATTACTGGATTATTTGCAATCGGAACATTATTTGCAAGTAACTTGATGAGTGCGCAGAATATCGATCTGCAAACACCAGCTCAAAATTTAGCAACTCAATTAAAGGGGGTATTCCCTTATGTAGCGGTTGCGATTTTTGTTGTTGTAATTCTGGTGAATTTAGGACACTTTGTTAAAGAAGGTGGAGACTGGAAGAAAGGATTAACAAATATTGTTTTGTTTGCAATCGTATTAAGTATAATTACTGGTTTGGTTGCGTACGTTGGGTCGATTAAGCTTTAAATTTTAATCATTATGCAAGGAGAGAAGGATTTGGTGAAAACATATAGAGGGTTTAGGAAAAAACCTATTATTTATGGAATGAATACCATAGCATTTTTAATATTTGTGGGTATTTCACTTTGTGCTTTACTTTCCTTGCTTAGTGGTTTAAGCGTAACAAAAGTTATTGTTGTTTTATCAATTATTGGGTTAACCTATCTTATTTGTAGTTTACTATCTGCAAGTGAAAAAATACAAGAAATTTTATTTGATGAAAAACTTCCTTTAGAATATTCAGATGATGAAGAATAATTTTTATTTATACTCGGAACATAATACGATTATTGGAACAAATGGTACGTTTGCTATTGGGTTTGAAATGGAACTAGTAGAAAAATATACTCTTGGTTCTGATGATTATATTGCTTTAAACGAAGGTTGGGTTAGAGCGTTGAAAGATTTGCCTTCAAATTCTCTTATTCTAAAGCAAGATATATTTCTGAAAAACAATTTTGATGTATCTAATTACAAGTCTGATAATTATTTGCAACGTGCAACAAAAGAACATTTTAATAAGCGAGAGTTTTTAAACCATCGCTGTTTTGTTTTTTTTATGCTTCCTGATGTAGATACATTTTCTACAAAAATTTCCAATCCATTTAAAAGACTTACTAGAAAGAAGTTTGAAAAGTTTGATAACAAACAGTTAGCGTTTAGTACAAGCGTTGAACAATCTGTTAATTTTTTGAAAGGGATTAAAATTAACTCGGGCAGAGCATTTAAAGTTCGACCACTTGAAACAGAAGAAATGATAAATTACTATGAATATTATTTTAATAATTTTCAAAGTGATTATGTTACTGATAAATCTGTTAAGGGTTCTTATATACAAATCGGAGATAAACTTTTAGGGGCGGTATGTACAAGGGATGAAGAAAGTTTTCCCGAAAATTTAAAGAAAATTATTTCAGACCAAGAATTTTCATCTGCAAAATACAAGTATTTTCAGAACTACGGAGATTTGTTTGGGTTTAATTTAAACTTTGACCACATCTATAATCAAATATTGTTTTTTGATGATAATACAAAACAATTAGACCGATTAAGAAAGACAAATGATTTATTAAAAAAATCATCAAGATTTGACCCTAATAATGCTGTTAATGATAAAAAAACAGAAGAATTAATTGAGGTTATTGCAAACAATACAGAAGGGGAAAGAATTATAAAAGGTCATTTTAATGTTTTATGCCTTGCTGATGATAAAAAAGATTTGAACGAATATCTTAATATTATTGTAGAAAAATTTAAAGGAATAGATGTTAAACCTCGAATTCCAACGGGAAACTATCTTAATTCTGTTTATGTAAATGGATTTTATCTTTTTTCGCAGTATTTAAGTGATAGACAACTATTTTATGGAAATCTTTCGACTGGAAGTATTTTCTTAAATAATTGCACCAAATATAAAGAAGATGATAGCGGTATAATTCTTAATTCAAGACTTTCTAATGTTCCAGTAACCGTTGATATTTGGGATGAGAAGAAAAAGTATATGAATGCAAGAAACTTTCTGATTATTGCAAATACAGGTGGGGGTAAATCAGTTCTTGCAAATCATATTTTTAGACAATATTATGAAGAAGATGCTAAAATTGTTATTGTTGATTTAGGGGGGTCTTATCGTAAACTTTTGGCTTTATATCCAAATGATACGATTTATATAAATTATAAAGATGGAGAACCAATTGGGCTTAATCCATTTGATTTACAGGGTGAAAAAATTAGCCCAACTAAAATTGAGGATTTAGTAGAGTTTATTGTTACTCACTATAAGAGAGGTGAAGATGTGATTTCAGAAACGGAAAAAACATCTTTAAGAAAAATAGTGGAGCATTATTATTTTAAAGGTGAACACCAATCCTTTAAGTCTTTCCTTAATTACATTAGAAAAAATAAAGAAACTTTATTGAAAACTTTAAATATCAATTCAGATTTTTTCAATATTGAAATGTTTTTACACCTTATGTCGGAGTTTGAAGATGGTGGAACATATGATTTTTTGTATAAGGATGAAAACAACAGTAATCTTACTAAAATAAAAGATAAAAACATTATTGTTTTTGAATTAGATGAAGTAAAAGATAATGAATTGTTGTTATCTATAATGCTGCAATTAATTAGTTCTGCAATTAATGAAGTTGTTTGGAAAGATAAATCTAAGAAAGGATTTGTGTTTTTTGATGAATTTGCAAAACAATTACATTTTAGGGGTGTACTAGATAAGATTGCATTTTTCTTTCAAGCGATTAGAAAACAAAATGGTAGTGTTGGTATTGTATTACAATCTATTTCACAGCTTCCCGAAAATAATATATCAAATTCTATTATTGAAAACACTCAATTGGTTTATGTTATTGATGCAAAAGATTATCGTTACTTGCAAAATAGATTAAACCTATCAGACCACGCATATAATCAAATGGTTTCTTTATCTTCTGATTTTACAAGTGATAGACCTTTTTCAGAGGTTTTTTTAATGAGAGGGCAACATCATCAAGTATATAGGTTAGAACTTCCTAAAAAGGTGCTTTTAGCTTATGATACGGAAGGACAAAAAAACGTAAAATTAATGGAGCTTTATGCTGAAACTAACAGTATGGAAGAAGCTATTGAGCAGTATTTATTAACAAACAATTAAAACATAATATTATGAAAAAAATTATTTTTTTTATGCTTTTATCTTTTGGTAATTATGCATATTCTCAAATTGGAGCAATGGCGACTTATGATGCGTCTGCTAATGCTAATCTAATTAATCAAATTCAAGAAAGCGCAAGACAAACTGCGGAATTACAAAAACAATTTAATTTATTAAAAGAGGCAAAAGACAGAATAGAACAAGTAAGTGGAGCTGTTCAACAATTAGGTCAATTACAAAATATAATTAATGAACAAAGGGCAGCTATTTCTAACGCTAATAAAATAACTTCAATAATTTCTGAAACTAAGAGAAAAACTGATTTATCGGGAATTTCTTATAATTTGTCTAGGATTCAAGCATCAATAAGTACAGTACAAAAATTATTAGAGAACGGACTTTTTAAAATGCAAGATGCAGAAAGAATGGAATTAATAAATAAGCAGTATCAAGAAGTTAAAAGTTCTTCAACCAATATTAAAGTTAAATTAATCCAATTAAGTTACTAAAATGTTAGACTATGCTTGGATTAATGATTTACAGAATGCATTAAATTCTAATAGAATTTTTAATGCATCTGTTACTGGTGCAAAAAGCTTCGCAATGGCTATTTTGCTTTTTAGAGTTTTAAAGACTTTTATTAATTCTACTTCTAATGATTATGAGTCTCCTAAAATTGGAAATATGATGCAAGTTATAGGAGTTGGACTCGTTCTAGTTTCGTCTGATTGGATAGTAAATTTAATTGAACAATTATTTTCGGGAGTTAATACAAATGTAAGCTCTATGAGTTTCAATATAAATCCAGTTAAAGACTATTTACAAGCTTTAGATGATGCAGGAGACACAGAAACAGGGCTTGATAAAATAGCTTATTATATGGCGGTTATTAAAGCTTATTCTGCGGCAGTTGTTATTTTAATAATTTATTTAATATTATTAATTTTTGATTTTGCTGTTACTTGTATGTATTTATTACAACGGTTGTTTTTGTTGCAGTTATTCAAATTTATTTTTCCTTTTGCCTTAGCTTTATCTACTGCACCTGGTTATGACGATTTATTACCTCGATGGGCGAAAATTTATATGGGATTGTTTATATTGGGAATTGCTTATACAGGAGTATTACAATTTTCACAAATTGTTTATAGTACTATTGCTCCCAAAACTCAATCTTTTACAGGTGGTATTAATGCATTGACATCTATAGATAGTATTGTAGTGGGACAATTAGGAGCTATAGCTGTTATGTTTGCAGTAAAAATTTCTCTTATGTCTTTTGCAACAAGGGAAATAAGAAATTTCTTTAGTTAATATTATGAAAGAAAAAGAATTTAATACAGGTAAGAATATTTATAGCCAACTCCGAAAAAATAATACTGCAGTTTGGGCGGTAGTGTTGGTTTCAATTTTTTCTATTGGAGCAATGGCGTTTGTATCACTTACAATTTATAGAGAAAGTACAAGTAAGCTTTACACGATCAACAACAAAGGTGAACTGATTCCTTTAAGCTTAATTTCTAAAAGAACAGACAAAGTTAAAGTAGTTCAATCAGCGGTAGAATATTTCGTGAAAAATTACTTTGAACTTGACCAATACAGTATTAAGGATAAAAAAGAAAAAACCCTTTGGCTTGTTGGTGAACAACCAACCAAAATTTTGAAAGATAAAGATATGAAAGGGTATTATTCCAATTTTATGACTGTAAATGGTTTGGTTCAAAAGGCACAAATAATTCCCGATTCGTGGACTATTCGTGATGTAGATAACAATCCAACTGTATACGTTTCTGTCTTGATTGAAAGAATTAACGGAGAAAATAAGGAATATTATCAAAATGAATTGGAATTGCGTTTAGCACAGGTAAATATTAATTATCCTTATAATCCATTTGGCTATTTAATTACCAATTATGCAGAACAACTTCAAAAAGTAAATCCGCCTACTGATGAAGAACAAAAAAAGTTAGATACATTGGCGGTAAAAACTAATGTACTTAATACAAACTGATATGAGCGCAATAAATGAATTTTGGAATAATCGTACAGCGGAAGATAAAAGAAAGTTAATTGCATATGTTTCTGTTGGGCTAATAGGTGTTTTGATGTTATTTGGTATTTATAAATTCAATAATAGAAATACTAATGAAACTGTTGCGGATTTTGAAAATCCTGATGCTAAAGAAGTGAAGAAATTTAACAATCGTACAGAGGCATCTATAATGTCTAAAGATACTGTTACAGCAAATGCTTCATTAGATAACATATTTGGTTCTAGTTCTTCAAATAGAGATATTACTACTTCTGAAAACACCGTTACTACTGCAACGTATCAAGCAGAACCAAGTTACACCCCAGTAAGTTCATCTAATAGAACGACAGTAAGCAAATCTGCACCACCAGTAAATTCACATAATACATATGGTGATTATTCGATGTGGCAAACAAATGAACCAAATAATTCAATAGGGTATACAGATGTTGCTAAACCAACTAAAACCGTAAAAAAAAATAAAGTTGCACCAGTTGTCGCTACAACTAAAGATTATGTAGAAGAAGATTTTTATAATCCACCTACTCCTACACAGACAGTTAAACCAAAAGACTTAACTAAGGAAGAAAAACTACAAAATGCAATTGCAAATAAATATAGTTCAGGAAGTGTGGGGAATAATTCAAATCAAGTGTTAGCAGAAATTTATACAGCGCAGAAAATTTCAGGAAATAATGCTTCTGTTAGAATTATTTTAAAAGACAAACTATATTTTAATAATACCATAATAGGGACTGATGCTTTTGTCTATGGTTTTGCTTCTTTTAACCAAAATTCAATTACTATAACCGTTCCGAATATTTCGTACAAAGGCAAAAATTATCCAGTTAATTTAGTTGCTTATGATTATAGAACAGGGGAACTTGGAATTCCTGTGAGTTCTGATAATATTGTAGGTGTTGCAGGTAAGAAAGCAGAACAACAGGTTCAACAAGAAATGAGCCGTTACGGTGGTACTATTGGTGGTGTTTTATCTTCAATATTAAGTGGTAGAAATAAAACAGTTAGTATTCAATTAAATGATGGACATAGAATGTATTTAAAAACCAAATAAACCAAAAAATGATGAAAATAAATTTTCTTTTCTTTTTCCTCTTTTCTGTCTTGGCTTGTTCCCAAGTTACAGATACAATTTATATAAATCAATTTAAAACTACTCAAATATTATTTTCCGATGATATTACTCTAGTAGAATCGGGAACTGGGGATTTGCAAGTAAAAACAAAAATTGTTGATGGAAATATATTAATTGTTCAATCAGTAGTTCCTGAAAGTGATTTTATAGTTACTAATTTATTCATTAAGACTAAAGGAAACATTTATAATCCTATGATTGGCTTTTCGGAAAATCCTAAGATTAGTACCTATTTAGAACAAAATTTAAAAAGTGCAATTGGTATTAATCCTAAAACTATTACATTAAATTCTAAACAAAATACACCTAAGCAAAATCTTGTTTCGAACATTAAAAATTCAGATTTAAAGAACAATGCTATTGTGGATAAAATTTGTGAGAAAAAGGATTTATTTAAGCCTTCAAGGGAGTATCAAACAGAAGTTTGGTTTAGATTTTATGCACATTATATTCAAGATGGTAAGTATTATTTTAAATTTGAAATTGAAAATAATTCTGCACTAGATTACAATATTGAAAATATATTTTTCAGTGTTAAAAATAACAAAAAAAGAAACGCTTCTGAAACTCAAAAGGAAATTCCAATTCTACAAGACTTAACTGAAATTTCTGTTGTTCCTGCAAAATCAAAAAAATGTATTATTTACACTTTTAGTAGCTTTTCAATTAAGCGTGATGAAGAATTTGTTGTTGAAACAAGCGAAAAAAATGGTGCAAGAAATTTTCAAGTCGGAATTCCTTATTTTATCATAAATAAGCCAATTAATTTATAACTAAAAAACACAAAATGTATGAAAAAAAGATTGTTTTTACTTTCTTTTTGGGTTTGCTTTTCCTTAATGTCAGCACAAGGCGGTTATGGAAATATTACAAACCACCAAAAAGGTAATTTTTCTATTGAGCCTTCTATTTCTATTGGAAAAAACAATAAAGGTTTTGGGCTTATGTTTGGCTACTATGTTAGCGACTTCTTTGTTATCAGAGGGGGAGCAACTTATAGAAAGTTTGAATATATTTCTTATAAAGAAGATATTTTAGAGGGTGATGTAGAAGCGGCATATACAGTTTATGCACCTCGTTATGACGACCAATTTCTACACAAATTTAATTTTGCATTGGTAGCAGGGTTTGCACTTGAAAATGTTAAAGTTAAAAGCACAACAACATTAATAGACCCTTATCCAAAATACATTTATGCTTATGGTGGAGGGCAACTTGAATTTTCTTTTTCTGAGCATTTCGGCTTAATTGGAAACTTTAGACAATATTATGCTATTAATGGTTCTAAAGATAAATTAGGAAATTGGAGATATGATTTTGGCATAGGATTGCGCTATTATTTATGGGGCAAATATTAATTTAAAAAACAAAAATCATGAAAAAAATATATTTTTTTGTTCTATTGTGTTTAACACAATTTTTTAATGCACAAGTAGATAGTTATGTTTTAACTTTTAATGGAAATACAACACAAGGAAATGAAGTTATTGATATTCCTTATATGCGTAATACTAAAGGTGCATATATTAGTTTTGATATTAGCAATATAACAACTTTTCCTGTTACATACACACCTAATGTGTGTAATGGTGTTGGTGGGAAAACATATGAAGGAAGAAAATTTAAAGCTTATATAACCGCATTTGATAGTGCAGGTAATTCATTAAACGTTTTTTCAAGTAATACATGGACATCTGCATCAACTTATACCAGTAATACACAAACTAGTTTTGCAGGTGAAAAAGCGAATTGGAATATCCCAACTGACTGTCCAAATATTCCCGATGATGGTTTTATTAAATTTAAAATAAAGGTTTATCAAATAGCCGTTTTAAATGGTCAAGAATGTGAAGGTTCTTATAATTCTACAGTTGGATTGTCTTGGGCTGATATGGGATTAACAAAAGAAGTAAATGTAAATTTCACATATAATGGTTATACAACCACTCCCCCAACTTCTATAACTTCTACTACTCCTGTTTGTTTAAATTCATCGTCTGAAAGTGCCAATGTAAATTTTACTGCAATCGGTGGGGGGGCTTCACAAAATTATTATTGGTTTCTTAACGGTACACAAATCCAAAAGCAGACAGGTGGTAATAATATTTCGGGTGCTATAAATGTAAAAATTGGGGATATTGTTGGTGTTAAGAAAAAAAATAACCTTTCAGGTTCAAATGCAAATTGTCAAGGTATTTCAAATATTAAAACTATTATTATTCCTCAAAAACCACAAAATTTAGCTTCTACTGGAAGTACAAATTATTGCGAAGGACAAAATGTTTTAATTACTCCAACTGCAACTGAATCTACAGGACAAGCCATCACTTATGAATGGGCTTACGATAGTAATTTTACACAAATTTTAGATGCAAGTAAAGTTGATGCACAGGGAAGATTAAATTATATCGCAAATGGAGCGGGTGCAACACAATACTTTTACCGAGCTAAAAATATACTTGGGTGTTATTCTAACGTTGCTAATGTTACGGTTACAGTTACTGCAGCAATTACTAATTTTCACGTTGTAAATGATAATGCAACTTTTTGTAATTCACAAAATATATCAATTACTGCAGGTGGAAATAATATCTCAAATTATCAATGGTTTAAAGATAATTTAGGGTCAGTTCCTTTAGGCTCGGGGGCAACAATTAACTTAACAAGTTCACAATGGCAATATGGTGTTAATACCATTTATGTAAAAGGAACTAATGTTAATTGTCAAACATCGTTAATTCCTGCTACATTTACAGTTAACCAAACTCCTACTAATTTACAAGTTACTGGAAATAGTGGGACTTATTGTATTGGTAGTCCTATTCTAATTACACCAACCGCAACCAATTCAAATAACTTTGATTGGTCAACTACATCTAATTTTGCAACTATTTTAGGGTCGCAATTTGTTGATGCAAATGGAAGATTGTCTTATGTTCCTACAACTGCAGGAAGCTATACCTATTATGTTAGAGCAAAAGACAGTTCCGGAACTTGTTTCACAAATCCAACTACTGTTACTTTTTCCGTAAATAACGTTGTTTCAGATATTAATATAACTCCGAATAATCCATCAGTTTGTTATGGTAGCCCAGTTACTTTTACAGCTTCTGCTACAAATGCAACATCGTATAAGTGGACTTCGGATAGTCAAGGGGTTAATATTTTAGGCTCTAATTCAACATTAACTT
>RRZU011450634.1_pt1 | contig 14880 bp, 16 predicted proteins | sample 2165561 | NCBI WGS metagenome assembly RRZU01 (sample SAMN10456909, study PRJNA506462) | wastewater metagenome | isolation source: wastewater sludge | place: USA: Moscow, Idaho
ATGGGTCTTTCCGGTCCCCGTGCCGCCAACCAGCACGACATTGCGCTGTTGGCTGAGGAACTCCCCGCTGGCCAGATCGCGCACCAGGGTCTCGTTGATCGGGGTGTCATCGAAGGTGAACTCCTCGATCTCCCGGGCATAAGCGTGCGGTCGCGCATTCCTCGCCTGGTGAGATGACTCCGCCATCTTTCGTCAACCGCGGCCGCGAGCCCGCCGGCCGGCATTTCGGCCATGTCCAAGGGAAGCGGCCGCGAAATTTTGTGAATATAAAAGCTATATCGAAGCCCTGCTTGGCTCACGATATGCGCAATGCTTTCCTTGAGCTGATCGATCTGTTCGTCGGAAGCCGTCATGGCGTTGAGTCCACCGACGCGAATGCATTGAAATAGCTCATTGCCCCGCGTTAGAACCGTGTCATCCCCCTGAAGGGTGACATACGGTAGTTTATCCTCATGCTGCAGTTCGCCGAGTGTGGCTCGCGGGAACACGTCATGGCCCAGATCCGACTGGAAGAGGTTTTTAAAGCCACGAGAAACCCGCTTTGTTGTGTTACGGCTCATAGGAATATCCGCCCCATATTTTCTTGTTCGGCGCTTTGCCAAAATGCTTGGTTGTGGTCATTATCACGTCAAAGAAATTCGGGTCCCATTGGCCGAGCGCATAGAAAAAGGGATAGGTGATTATCATGAGCAGAAAGGAATACCAGTTTTCTGTCCACATGAAGATGACAGGGCAAGGAAGCCCCCAAATGATTGCGGCCTGAACCGGAAGCCAGAGTAGCCGCGCAGGCTTTAGCAGACCCTGGTATACTTCCTCTTTTTCAACTGCCATTTAGGGGCATCCTTTTTTCATTTCAGATTACGGCGTGGTGCCGCCGCCGGTGCCGCCGCCGGTGCCGCCGCCGGTGCCGCCGCCGGTGCCGGTGCCACCCCAGAGCGACGTGACAAGCGCCGTAGCCGAACCCACCGCAATGATGCCGATGAGGACCCACAGTGCCTGGCGAAAGTCGATCACGCCGAACCACCAGCTCATCACCACCCCGACAAGGGCGATGGTCGCCAGGAGGCGGCCGGTTGTGCCGGTCAGTGCCGTCACAATTGTTTGCAGGAAGGTGTTGAACGGGCTGATGTTGATGACCGTCACAGCTTGAGAACCCGTTGCCGCAGTCCTTCCCGCGGCAGCGGTTGGAGCCCTCCTCGCCCCGCATCCCGGAGATGCCCGGCTGCGCGCTGGGCCCCTGTCTTTCGAAAGATTTCCTGATGTTCCGCAAAATCCTAATCGCCAATCGCGGCGAGATCGCCACCGCTTCGGCGTGGGGTTCGAGACGACCTGCCACCGCATTTCGACCCTTCAGCGCCCCGACGCGCGCGGCATTCCCTTTTTCTTCATTCGGGTGGGCCGTGCCGGAAACATTTCCAAGCGCCAATCGGCCGCGGATCTCCACTTCTCGCGCATCGGGGGCTCGTGCCCGCTGTGGAGTATCTACGAGGCCTTTTCGCGCCCCCGAAATATTCTTGCGACAGGTTGCCCAGATGCCCGACGGGCGAAGCTATCTGTGGATCGCACGGATGGTGCGCCACGGCCGGGGCGGGTTTGATGCGCCAGAAAAAGGCTTTGCCGTCGCATTAGGGTGCGGTCTCGCCCACGCGGATCGGGTCGTCTACGCGCGAGAGCTGGACCTGAAGGACCCTGAAGTCGCGACCCGCATCGGCCCCGGCTGCAAGGTCTGCGAACGCCCCGCCTGCCCGCAACGTGCCTTCCCAATGGTCGGCCGCCCGCTTGATGTCTCCTCGAGTGAGGCACGCTTCGCGCCCTATTCGAGCGGCACAGCCACGATGCAAGCACAGGGTTTGCGCCAGAGATTGCGGCGCGCAAGACGCAACCAACCCATCACGCGGCCCTCCGCTCTTCGATGAACCGGCCCTTGTCCAGATGCAGGATGCGGTTTGCGTGGCTGGCCGCCAGCGGATCATGGGTGACCATGACAATGGTCTTGCCCAGCTCGTGGTTCAGGACGGCCAGCATTTCCAGAACCGCATCTGCAGAGGCCCGGTCCAGATCGCCAGTCGGCTCGTCGCAGAGCAGCAGTGCCGGATCCGAGACGATGGCGCGCGCGATACCGACGCGCTGCTGTTGGCCGCCCGACATCAGCGCCGGATATTGCCGCACCCGTCCGCCAAGGCCGACCAGTTCCATCACCGTCCCGACCCCCATCGATCTGGAAGCCACCCGCGCCGATCTGGAAAAGCAGCTGGAAGGCAAGAAGATCGATGACGAGGACCTGAACGGCTAGCGGCAGTCGTGGGCCAGCGGGTCAATCCGGGCGATCTGCTGCTGACCATCGAGGCGATGAAGATGGAAACCGCCATCCATGCCGACCGCGAGGGCACGATCAAGGCGGTCCATATCGCCCCCGGCCAGCAGATCGACGCCAAGGATCTCATGATGGAGGTGGAATAGGAAGAAAGAGGGCTTGGCGTCCTGCAATAATTATTGCAGACTTGACGCCAGAGGAATGCCATGCCAACAAGCCACCCGCCGCAGGATTACGAAGAGCTGATCCGTATCATCCATGATCGCCACGATCAGATGAGCAAGACCTATCAGCGCATCGCCGTCTATCTGACCCAGAACCCTAATGAGGTTGCTGTCCATTCGGTGAACGCCATCGCCGAGCGGTGCGGCATCCACGCCTCGAGCTTCGTGCGTTTCGCGCAATCCCTGGGCTACAAGGGCTTCAAGGAATTGCAGACGCTGTTCCAGAAGCGCCTGGCTACCGCCGCTCCGGGTTTCGAGGCCCGGGTCAAGGCACTGGAAACCGAACTCAAAGGCGCGGACGATCCGACCGAGATCGGCTTCCTGCGCGATCTGGTGGTGCGCGACATCGCTTCGCTGCAACAATTGCTGAATGAGGTAAATCCCGAGGATCTGGCGCAGGCGGCCGATCTGCTGGACCGCGCGGACATCGTCTATCTGATCGGCCAGTTGCGCTCATCGCCGGTGGTGGAGCTTTTGCGCTATGTGCTGACCATGCTGGGCAAACGCTGCGTGCTGCTGGATCCGGGCGGCGGGCTGGCGACGCATATGTGCCGCACCATTCGCAAGACCGACGTTCTGCTGGCGGTCTCGTTCCGCTTTTATGCCAACGAGGTGGTGAACGTGGTCGAGGAAGCGGGACAGAAAGGCATCGATATCATCGCCATCTCGGACAGCACCCTATCGCCCCTGGCGCGTTGGGCGCGGGTGCTGTTCCCGGTGCCTGAGCATGATTACACCTTCTCACGCTCGCTGGCCGCGCCGATGTGCCTGGCGCAGGCGCTGGTTGTGGCCGTGGCCGCCCGCGTGCAGCACAACGACGAGGATCCGCGCATCCCGACCGTGACCGGAACCTAGAGTCCGGCCAACCCGTCCCAGATCAGCTTGACCCCGACCAGCGCCACCGAGGCATAGGTGAAGGGATAGAAGATACTGGCGCGCATGTGGCGAACCACCCAGCCCCCAAGCCAGGTTGCCCCTATCGCCAGCGGCAGCATGGTTGCCGCGCGGGCCAGGTTATCCGAGCCGAACTCCCCCAGCGCGGCATAGGGGATCAGCTTCAGCGCATTGGTCACGGCAAAGAACATCACCGTGGTGCCGGTGAAAAGCTTCGGATCCAGCCGCTGCGGCATCATGTAGATCTGAAGGGGTGGCGCGCCGGCATGGGCGACGAAGCTGGTATAGCCGGCCAGCCCGCCCCAGAAGCGGGCGGCGGCCGGTCGCGCGCCGGCCAGTTTGGCGCCCTGCCCTGTCCCGACAAGCGCGCGACCCACAAAGGCCAGCGAGACCAGTCCCACGACCAGGCGAACCGCCGAATCCGAGACCAGCTCGGTGCTGGCCCAGCCGATCCCGATGCCTGCGACCGCTCCGGGCATGATCCGACGCATGATCTGCCAATCGACCCAAGTCCGCCAGCTTGCCACGCTGACCACATCCATCACCACCAGCACCGGCAGCAGGATCGCCGCCGCAGTAACCGGGGGCATGACCAGAGCCATGAGCGGCACACCGAGCAGGCTCATGCCGCCAAGGCCGCCTTTGGAGAGCCCGACCAGGACAACGGCCAGCGCGGTCACGGCCAGTTCGGTCGGCGATGCGAAGATGGTCCAATGCATTGCGGTATCCATGAAAAAGGCCCGGAGCGAGGCGCTCCGGGCCCAAAGCCTGGGGGAAGGTCAGGCTTTCTTGTTGCGGGCGCTCTGGCGGAAGGTATCGGCCACCACGGCGGCGACGATGATCACGCCCTTGACGATCTCTTGGTAGAAGGCATCGACCCGCAGGAAGGTGAAGCCCGACATCATCAGCCCCAGGATCAGCGTGCCGATCACCGTGCCGAAGATCCGCCCGCGACCACCGCTGAGCGATGTGCCCCCGATCACGGCCGCGGCGATGGCGTCCAGTTCATACATCATGCCCATGCCGGCTTGGGCGGTCTCTGCGCGGGCTGCGGTGACGATGCCGGCCAGCCCTGCCAGCAGCCCGGCGATGGCGTAGACCTTGATCAGGTGGCGCTGGACATTGATGCCCGAAACGCGCGCCGCCTGCGGGTTGGCGCCGATGGCATAGGTGTATTTGCCATAGCGCGTATAGCGCAGGGCGATGTGGAAGATCAGCGCCACCGCCAAGAAGATGAAGACCGGCCATGCGCCCGATCCGATCGTCGCGAATCCGTCGGTCGGGAAGCTGATCGGCTGACCCTTGGTATACCATTTGGCGATGCCGCGCGCCGTCACCATCATGCCTAGCGTGGCGATGAACGGTGGAATTCCGGTCAGCGCGATCAGCGCGCCGTTGATCATGCCTGCGATCAGCCCAAGCCCAAGCCCGACGGCCAGCGGCACGATGACCGGCAGGTCCGTCAGCGCCGGATACATGGCCCGCGCGTAATCGCCTGACTGCGCCACGCTCATGGTTATCATCGCCGTCATGGCCACGACCGAACCGGACGACAGGTCGATACCGCCGGTGATGATGACCTGCGTGACGCCGATGGCGATGATGCCCACGACCGAAACTTGCAGGATCATGATCGTCAGCCGGCGAGAGTTCATCAGGAAGCTCTGCCCCTGAAAAATCCAGCCCAGGATCTCGAAGACCAGCGCGACGGCGACCAGTACCATCAGGATGTTCAGCTCCTGCGGCAGCCCTCGCCGCTGTCGCTTGACGGGTTCGATCTGCACATTGTCCATGTTGGTTTTCCTCCTCGGGCGCCGGGCGCCGCGCAGGCCTCAGCGGGCCGCCAGTTCCATAATTTTCACCTGATCGGCCTCGGCCCGGTCCAGGATACCGGTCATATGGCCCTCGTGCATGACCATGATCCGGTCGGACATGCCCAGAACCTCGGGCAGTTCGGACGAGACCATGATGACCGCGACCCCCTGCTGCGCCAGGCGCGAGATCAGCCGGTGGATCTCGGCCTTGGCACCCACGTCGATGCCGCGGGTCGGCTCGTCCAGAATCAGGATCTTCGGCTTGGTCAGCAGCCAGCGCGCGATCAGAACCTTCTGCTGATTGCCGCCCGACAGGTTCTCGATCCGCTCATCGAGGTTGGGGGTCTTGATCCGCAGCTTGTCCTTCATCTCAAGGCAGAGATTGTTCATCCCCCGCTCATCGACGCAGCCCAGCTTGACATGGCCCTCGTGCAAGGCTGCGATCTGCATGTTCTCGAGGATCGTCAGCGGCAGGAAGCAGCCGGTCGCCTTGCGGTCCTCGGTCAGCAGCGCCATTCCCTCGCGCATGGCGTCGGCAGGCGACGCGATGGTGACAGCGCGGCCGGCAATGCGGATCTTGCCCTCCGTTGCCGGCGTCACCCCGAAGAGCGCCTCTGCCACGTTCGAGCGGCCCGAGCCCACCAGACCGGCCAGCCCGAAGATCTCGCCGCGGCGCAGATCAAAGGTGATGCCATGGAAGGTGCCCGGCAGGGAGAGGTTCTCGACCGACAGGATTACGTCACCGATTTCCGCCTCTTCCTTGGGAAACATCTCGGTGATCTCGCGCCCGACCATCATGCGGATGATGTCGTCCCGGGTCACGTCGGTGCTGGCATGGGTGCCGACATACTTGCCGTCTCGGAAAACCGAGAACTCGTCGGCAATCTCGAACAGTTCGTTCATCTTGTGGGTGATATAGACGATCGCCACGCCGCGCGTCTTCAGGTCGCGGATGATCTCGAACAGGCGGTCGACCTCTGTTTCGGTGATCGCCGAAGTCGGTTCGTCCATGATCAGCACCTGGGAACGATGGCTGACCGCCTTGGCGATCTCGACCATTTGCTGCTGCGCGACGGTCAGGGTGCTGATCTGCGCGGTCGGATCGATGTTGAGCCGAAGCTGCGCGAACAATTCCCGGGTCATCTCGGTCATTTTGCGGTGGTCGATCAGGCCGAGCGCATTTTTCGGCTCGCGCCGGATCCATATGTTTTCGGCGACCGTCATCCAGTCCATCAGCGCCAGTTCCTGATGGATCATAGCGATGCCCTGCTCCAAGGCATCGAGTGGGCTGGCCAGAATGACCTCCTCGCCGCGCAGGCGGATGGTGCCGCGGTCAGGCGTGTAAATGCCGGCGATGATCTTCATCAGCGTCGACTTGCCGGCGCCGTTCTCGCCCATCAGGGCGTGGACGCTGCCGGGGCGCAGCCGAAGCTGCACGTCGTCCAGCGCCACGACGCCGGGAAATTCCTTACGGATGCCCTCGATCTCAAGGATATAGGGCAGGCTTTTCTGCTTGTGGCGTTCGATCGCCGCCAGCGTGTTTGCTGTGACCATGCTCCCCCCAAATAACTGGAAAATGGCAGACAGGGGCCATTACCCCCGGAACGGGCGGGGGCATCCGGGCGGTGCCGGATGCCCCCGCGGGTTAGTTCTGCGTCTTGTATTCGGCGACGTTCGCCTTGGTCACCAGCTCAAAGGGCACGGTCACGCGCGGCTCGAACTTTTCGCCGCGGGCGATCTTCAGCGCGGTTTCCAGCGCGCCCTCGCCCTGGCCCTTGGCGGACTGGTAGACGGTGACGTCCAGATCGCCCGACTCGATGGCGGCCAGCGCGTCCTGCGTCGCGTCCACGCCGCCCACCACCACGTCATCCATCGAAATTCCCGAGGATTTCAGCGCCTGAATCGCCCCCAGCGCCATTTCGTCGTTATTGGCAAAGACCCCCTTGGGCTGCATCCCCGAAGTCAGCCAATTGGTCATCAGGTCCAGCGCCGGCGTGCGCATCCAGTTCGCGGACTGCTTGTCCAGCACCTTGATGTCCTTGCAGGCGTCCGAGGCCAGCACGCGTTCGACCGCCGCGGTGCGGCCGCGCTGGCCGGTGGTGCCAAGCTGGCCCATCAGGATGACCGCATCACCCTTGCCCTGCATCAGCTTGCACATCTCGGTCGCCTGCAATTCGCCGGCCTGTTCTTCGTTCGAGCCGACCCAGGCCTGCTTTTCGGGGAAGCTGTCCATATTCGCCGGCAGCATGTTGACGAAGACCAGCGGCACGCCCGCCTTTTCGGCGATCTTCGACATGGCCTTGCCGGAATCGGCATCGACCAGCATCACGATCACGCCGTCCACGCCCGAGGCGACGAAATTCTCGATCTGGGACTGCTGGCGCGCGATGTCGCCCTGCGCATCCTCCATCTGGACCTCGACACCCAATTCGCCGGCATGGCGCTGGATGTTCTGACGCAGCACGGTCAGATAGTTGTCGTCAAACAACGACATGGCCACGCCGATCTTCTCGGCTTGGGCGGCTCCCGCCATCAGCGCACAGAATGCGGTGGCCGTCGCGAGTTTCTTGATCATGTGGGTCTTTCCTCCTCCTGCTACCTCCGTCCGATCTTCTCGCGTCGAACGAAGCCAAAACCTTGATACGACAAGGCAATATCAAGCCGTTGCCGGAACCGCTGTTCCGCCGTATCCGTTCCGACTTGATGACGACCTCCCGCCATATCCCAGAGCAGCGAGCGATGCGCGCCACGCATCTTGCCCTGGCCTCCGCGAGACAGGGATTCCCTGTCTCGACATTGACCATAGCCTCCTCGCAATGCGATTGCAATAAATATTGCAGATGTGAAATATGGCAACAAATGCTCTCTTGCGCGTGTTTACATGGGAGCCGCTAGCGGCCCCCCGCCTGCTGGCAGATGCTCGACCAACTGCTGGCAATAGCTGTCGGCAAAGTGCCCGACCCAGTCAGGCGAATATTCGGCCTGCACCGCACCGACTCGCCGCTACCGCAACTGCGCCGGTTCGGCCGTAGCCACCGTCCCCTCGCGGCCGACAATCTCGGCATGGACATGGTAGCCATAGGCGGCGTTCATAAACATCTTGACCGAGACGACCGCCCCGCGATCGGTGTGCAACTTGGCCAGCAGCCCGTCGCCGGTATCGCCAAAACACCGCCATGTTGCAGGATCTTGCAGGCTGCGTTGCGGCCGGTTTGGGATTCCCGCTCCAGACCTATATCGCCAATCGCCTGGCTGGGCGTCATGGCCCGGCATGGCAGGACAGCCCGCCGTTGGAACAGGTAATCAGGATCACCGTGCTGCTGGGCACCGCGCTGGAGTTCGGTCCGCATGCTGCCTTTGACGACCTTTCCGCCCAGGATCAGGATGCCGCCTCCACCTGCGGCTGGAGCGACATCGTCGATGGAGAGGCAGGCATCCGCCACGCATTGCAGGTTTTTCAGGCTGTGTTCGATCCCAAACATTCCTCCTGATGCATCAAATAATGGGGAACCTTCATCTCATTGCTTGACGAGCTCCGGCACCCTCTTCCAAGCAATCCGCTCCGAAGAACCTTCCAAGAGTATTATGTAAGCATTGTCGGAACCTGCTCCGCAACTTGGTCAGGATTCGCCCCGCCATCTCTGGCAAACCATCCACTGCCCAACCAGGCCGCCTTCGAGCGGCCTTTTTCTTTGGCCGTCACGCGACATTTCGATGGTCAATAATCACGCGCAGAATGGTCAAAGCGGGAAAACGGCCATCATATGATAAAACAAAATCAATTAGTTACGGCAAAGCGAAACTCTCTCAATGGACAATATTTCAGCTGTTCGACGACCGGTTCAGAGGATCGGTGAATCCGACGTTCATCAGATACCAGGCCTGAAAACCGAGCGCCGATACGGCGATCAGGGTGCGAACAGGCTCGGCAGGGGAGGATTTGAGGTAGAACATGGCTGTCTCCAGTGGAATGGGGTTCAGTTCAGGCGCGGGCCGCCGCGCTTGATGCGGCGGAATTGCTGTTCGATGCGGCCGAGACCACGCAGGGTCAGGCGCCCTGCCTCGATCTCATCGGCGAGAAGATCGATCACCTGCGGCTCAACGGCGTAATTGCTCAGCCGCCGCTGGAGGTGATGGCGCAGATGTGCGCCTTTGGCGGCGGCGCAGTGAAACACCGTGATGCGGTCGAGGAGCGGCGCCGACAGACGACCCAGCTCATTGGCCGTCATCGCCCAGGTGACATGCGACAGGTCGATATCCGCCCGCAGTGCCGGACAGCGAAACCGGGCCGCGCTGTCGCGCTGCAACAGCGGCAGCAGCGCCAGCAGCGGATCGGCAGCACCGTAATTGACGCGGGATTTCTCGATCTCGTCGAGGATGATCACCGGATTCGCGGCGTTACCATCAGCGATCGCGCAGACAGCCTCGCCGGGACGCGACGAGCTCCAGCCATTCTCCACCCCGGTGATCGCGAAACTCGACATAAGCGCTGACATATCGATGCGCCGCCGGGGGGCGCCGGACAGGTCAGCCAGCCGCTCCATCAGGTGGGTTTTGCCGCAGCCTGGCGGGCCGATCAGCAGAACGGGCGGCAGACGGAAATAGGCCAGGGGCTCACGCAGCAGGTCACGATGCGCCAGCCACATCCACTCGATCACCGGCTGCAACCACGGGCTCTCCTCGAACAACTGCGCGTAGAGAGCGTCGATGGCGTCCAGCGTTGCCGCGCCGACAAGAGCTTTCGGCTTCTGGAGGCCGGCGACGATCGTGCTGAGTTCGTCCTTGGGTTTGACCTGCGGCTCAGTCAGCAGGACCCAGACACTGCCAGGCGGCAGTGCCGACGATGCAGGATCGGTTTTCCCGGCCTTGGCCTTCAGCTGAGTATCGGAAATGTCAGTGTCGGACGGATCCCGTGCCGCACCTCGGGCGGCGCTACGATCGTGCGAACCGCGGATGCTGGCCCGAGAATCGCTCCACGCCTGATCGATCAGCGCAGCGCGGGCCTCCACCTGTTCCGGACCGTCCCCAGCAATCCACCGGCGCCTCAGTTCCGACATGATCATGGCCCGATTGCGGCGGATCACCTGTCGCGGCGGCGGCAGCGCTTCCCGGCGGCGCTCGGCAATGACGCGCTGCACCTCGGCAATGCTGCGCCCGCTGAACGAGGCCAGCAGCCAGTGGTAATCATAGTGTTGGCATGCACGTGCCAGCGCATAGCGCTGCCCGGAGGTCAGATTCGCGCGACATTCGAGATCACGCCGATACTGCCTGATTTTCCGGAAAAGCTGCGGTGTCAGTTCCAGGTTAGCTCGTGCGGCAACCGGATCGTCAGAGCGTCCCGGAAAGCCGACGAGCGCATAGCGTTTCACGTCCTGGCGCAGTTTCATGCCAAGGCCTCCTCTCATTCATGAGGTGTTCAGGGATTTTGGTAGGAGCCCCCGGGAACGATCCGGGCCGACGACGCTGATCTGGCGCTATTCAGGGCGTATAAAACCCCACCGCCCACCTGGGCCGGCTCCCGTTCATGTCAGATGGTCGAATGCCAGCCGCGCGCTTCGTCCGCCTCGGGGTCGGTGCCCATCAGCAGATCAACAGCGGTGCAGACATCGCAGGTCATGCGCGTTACCGACAACGGTTGACTGCCGCGCCGTTCGCCGCAGACGCAGCAGGTCACGCTGGTCTGGTCGGAGGCGTCCAGGATCAACTCGAACTCGCGCATCAAGAGAGCGGTGTCCGTTACGGCCAGCGCATTGCCAACGACCACGAAGCGCTTCAGCGTGGAATGTTTATCAGCGGCAAGGTTCCTGACCAGATCGTCGATGATCCCATGCCAGCCGGGATAGTGTCCGTGGCGGTCAAACAGGCGGTCCGCGCCCACCGGCAGAATGCCGCTATCGACCGCGAAATCGACGATGACGCGCTCGGACGCCAGATCGCGCTGACGATCGGCACGCAGTTTTGCAAGCTGCTGCTCGCGGGTAGGGATATTGAGCATGAAGAATGACCCTAAAGCCGCGCCCTGATGTTATGGCGTTGGGGCTGATTGCGGGACAAAACGCGCGAACCGCTCCAGAAAAATCCAGAGTCTCAGTTACGTATGGCGCGTATGTTCAGGCGAGGGTTCATGGTGGGAATGATGATTCGAGGCGGCAGAACTGTCAAGCGGGGATGTTGAGGGCAGCTGCCTCTACGCAGTTTAACATGAGCCCTGGACCTGAATAGAGCTGGAGCTGGTCCACTTCGGCGATTTTTATATTCCAGCGCTCTTCCCGATGAAAACTGCCGTCGCGTCAAAAACGCATTTCTATCTCTTTACATTTCGCCGGGGCGGTGAGGGATTTTTGGATATATTTTATCTCTCGGAAAATTATCCGAATTTTTGCTATTATATCTCAATGGCAATGCGGTGCTGATATCTGATTTTTTTCCGATCTGAGGCGCAGCGAAAAAATCAACCCGAAAAATTCGCCATATCCACGCCTTTATTTGCGGATCTCGACCAATTTGGCGCCAGACAGCCCATTCTGGGACAGCTGAGATGCTCTATAATATTCTCAACACAAAGACAGCCGGACCAGCCGGACAATCAAGCAGTAAAATCCGCAGGAGCATCCCTCCGAGCGGACCGGGAGCGAATTGGCTTTGCAACAGGCACGGCAGAACCGCAGAGGCAGGACCGGAGCAAGTGCGCCGACCGGCGGCGCGGACACGCCCGACGTTCCGCCTGCGCGACATCCCAAGCTCACGGCTATATCCAACAGCCCGCATCACAAATTTCTGTGCGCGACTCAGACCAAGATCGACCGCCTTCGCAAGGCTCTGGCGGCTGTAGCGAAACTCGTCGCAAATGACCTAGCCTATGCTCCGATTTTCATACGACTGGAGCAGGAAATTGCCAGCGAAGAGGCTAAGTTACATAACGACGTTCTGACCCGCGCCCAAGCTCTAATCCGTCAGAACACAATGGACCTGAGCGCCGCTTAGGGCTGTCTGCCCGCTGAGTAGCTACAGGGCAATCTTCTCTATAGCCCTGCGCCTGATCTCAAGCGAGCCGCCCCGGCCGTAGTCTGGCCGATCATATTTGTGTCCCATCAGTTCTGCTCGGATCCGATCATCGATTCCAGCCTCGGTCAAACGGTCCTCGAACGAGTGCCGAAGACTGTAGGCGGTATGTTTTGCCGTTTCGCGCAAGCCATTTTCAGTAAGATATTTGTTGACGGTGGCCGACCAGGCATCCGCCTTGTCGGCATAACGACCAATGCCGCCGCGCCTCGCGATCCGTCGCGCGGCGTCCAGCGATACGCCCAGCAGCGGGATGAGGCGTTGCGCGGTCTGGGTTTTCAAAACGCGCGGGATCTGCCGGGAAATATCAAGGTGCGGAACCCCGCAGGCCAGTTGCCAGGCGTCCTGCGCGCAGCCAAGAATTTCTGACGGCCGTGCGCCGGTATTGATCATGACAAGCAGAACATCTCGTGCCTCCTCGTTCAGCCCGTCCAGAGCATCGGCGGCGAGGATGCGGTCGCGAATGAAGCTTTCAGAGAAGGGCAAGCCGACCGTTCTGGTCGTCTTGCCCTTGAATCTAAGCTTGGCAAAGGGGTTGAGCAGTTCCAGCGCGTGGTATTCGCACCAGGACCGGAACAGGTCGGAAAGATGCCCGACATCTTTGTTGGCCGAGCCTTTGTCCAGCCCCTCCCTCTCGATCCGATCGGCCCAGTGATCGCGAAGCAGCTTTGCATGTTCGCGTCCGATCTCGGTCATGGGCAGGTCGCCGTTCAGCCGGACAAAAGTCGCTACCGCCCGCTCGCGCGGCTGGCGCCATCGCTTGACCTGCCGTTCCGATTTGCCCGCCAGCCGCTCAATTGCTGAGAAGCGAAAGAAATCTTCGAGTGCCGTGCTGATTGTGACCAGCGGCTGCTCGACGCCTCCGAGCAGGGCCCGTGCCTCAGCCACTTGTTCGAGGCTGCCCCTTGTTCCCGCTACGATCTCGATCCGTGTCAGCAGATCGTTGATCGGTCCCTGGGCCAGTTCCGCCGCAGGCCGATAAGGGTAGCCACGAGCCTTCGCCAACTGCCGCGCGGCCTCATAGGCAGCTGCAGCATCGTGCGCATGTCCTGCGGCCAATCCCTCCCAATAGGCAGTATACTCAGCCTCAACGGACGCCGCCTTGATCCGCGCCTCGCGTTCTGAATCGGTCCAGAGCGCCTTTGTAACCTTCTGACGAGGATCGATATGGGCAAAACGCTTTGGCACGCGCTTGACGAAATACCAGTAGCCACGATCCAGCGTAATGCCCATGAACTCCTCCGAATGTTCCGGGAATTGTTCCGGGATTTTGGAGGCGCGGCAAGAGGGCAACTAGAATTTTCCAGTAATTCCAAGACGATTGGTCTGATTGTCTGGATTTTACTGGTGGAGCCGAGGGGAATCGAACCCCTGGCCTCATCATTGCGAACGATGCGCTCTACCAACTGAGCTACGGCCCCATCCGGCGCGGTGTTTCGCCCAAGCCGGCGCGGTTGTCAAGGGGCGGCCACCAAGACCGCCCCAAAACAGTTTCTTATTCCGCCGCCTCGGCATAGCTCTCGACCGGGGGGCAGGTGCAGATCAGGTGCCGGTCGCCATAGACGTTGTCCACCCGCCCGACCGGAGGCCAGTATTTGTCCACCCGGAAGGCGCCGGGCGGGAAGCAGCCCTGCTCGCGCGAATAGGCGCGGTCCCAGTCGGCAACCAGATCCTCGACCGTGTGCGGGGCGTGGCGCAGGGGGCTGGCCTCGGCCGAAATGCGGCCCTCGGCGACCTCGGTGATCTCGGCGCGGATGGCAAGGAAGGCGGTGATCAGGCGGTCGATCTCGGCCTTGGTTTCCGATTCGGTCGGCTCGACCATCAGCGTGCCGGCGACCGGCCAACTCATCGTCGGTGCATGGAAACCGTTGTCGATCAGACGCTTGGCGATATCGTCCACGGTGACGCCATGCTCGGCAAAGGGGCGGGTGTCCAGGATGCATTCATGCGCCACGCGACCGCGATTGCCCATGAACAGCACGGGATAAGCCCCCGCCAGCCGGCTGGCGATGTAGTTCGCGTTCAGGATCGCCACGCGCGTCGCCTGCGTCAGCCCCGCGCCGCCCATCATCAGGATATAGGCCCAGGAAATCAGCAGGATCGAGGCCGACCCCCAGGGCGCCGCCGACACCGCCCCCGCATCGCCGGTGCGCGGATCGGCGGGCAGGAAGGGCGCCAGATGCGCCTTGACCCCGATCGGCCCCATGCCCGGACCGCCGCCGCCATGCGGGATGGCAAAGGTCTTGTGCAGGTTCAGGTGGCTGACATCGCCGCCGATCTCGCCCGGCTTCACCAGCCCGACCAGCGCGTTCATGTTGGCGCCGTCGATATAGACCTGACCGCCATGATCATGGGCGATGCGGCAGACCTCGCGCACGGTGTCCTCAAAGACGCCATGGGTCGAGGGATAGGTGATCATCACCGCCGCCAGCCTGTTGCCGGCCTGCGCGGCCTTGTCGGCGAAATCCTCAAGGTCGATATCGCCGTTCGGCGCCGATTTCACCACCACGACCTTCATGCCGCACATCTGGGCGCTGGCCGGGTTGGTGCCATGGGCGCTGACCGGAATCAG
>RRZU010292224.1_pt1 | contig 14879 bp, 13 predicted proteins | sample 2165561 | NCBI WGS metagenome assembly RRZU01 (sample SAMN10456909, study PRJNA506462) | wastewater metagenome | isolation source: wastewater sludge | place: USA: Moscow, Idaho
AAAGGGATTTTGAATAATATTAAAAAAATTCATATTCCATAAGTTATTTTCAAGGTCTATAAAAATTGAAATATCAATTTTCTTATTGTATGTCAAAAGATTAAAAGGCGTACATAAAATAACACCATTAAACTTATGTTTCTCATTTATTTCTTCTAAAGTTTCCGTTTCTTTAATACCCTTTCTTACTATTTCGAGAAGCTCATCGTTATTCCTTTTTAAATTTGTAAAAATAGATATATTTTTAATAAAACGATAAGATAAATCGATTATTTTTTTAATATTTTTTCTCTCATTATTTTCTTTTACTATTAAGACTATTTCTTCTAAAAACTCTGGAATTGATGAAAATTCTTTTAAAAAAATTGAGCTTGTATTTTCAATAACATCTAATGTTTCTTGAGAGAACTTATTTTGATATTTTTTAATTTCAATAAAGAAATCATTAGTTATTTTAATCTTTTTACATATAGTACTAGCAAAAAAATAATCTATTTTGAAAAATAAAACAAGTAATTGTCTAATTTCATCATGATTTAAATATATATTTTCTGGTTTAAAATAAATAGTTGATAACGTAATAATTGAGTAAATAAAAGGATTATCAATAAATCGTTCGTTTTTGTCAAAATTTAAATAATTAATATTATTGAAATCACAATATTTTTTTAAAGTGTAGTCCAAAACTAAATTTCTTACAGGCGAAATAATTGCAATATTTTTATCGATTGAAATAGTTTCTAAAATCTTAAGAATATATGTTGAAATTTCTTCTTTATTCTCAAAGGAATAACTAATATAAATATTTTCATTTTCTAATGACTTATTTTTTTCTAAAAATAAATTATCATACATATCATCCAAAAAACTATTTTCCTTTTCATCTAAAGAAATCGTTTCAAATTCTTCTAAAAAACTCTTTTTTTTAAATCCATTAGGAAAATGAACTCCTACTGGGTCAACTTCACTCTTAAAAACTGTGATATCATTAAAAAATTCTAAAAAATCATCTAAAATAGAAATTTGTGATTCATAATTTGTAACAACTACTTTCTTATATTTTTTTAAAATATAAATATAATTTTCATTTTTCAAAAGAATATTAAAAAAAACATAAATTGTTGAAGGATAATCAAAAACGCCTTCTTTCATAGTCCTTTCCATATATACATTTATTAATTTTTGAAGTTCATTATAAGTTTTATCTGAAAAAAGAGATTTTGTAAGCTCTTGATTTTTTATTCTTTCAGAAAATTCTGTATAACTAACATTTCCTGTACTCATGTAATATAAATTCGATAACATCTTTTGAGATAATTCTTCATTAGAAAAAGATATTTCCTTCAAATATCCTTTTGATTTAAAAAAATCTACTAACTTAACCATTAAAGTTTGACTACTTTCATATGTTAAAAAAGTTGGAGAAGAAATTTTACCAGATGACAAATAATCAGTAATAAAATCCCAATATTTTGTAATTTCCTTTTGCATAAAAGAAAAAAAAGAATTTATAGATATAATAGAAAAATTTTTATCCAACACATTTTTCCATAAAGTTTTTTCTTGCCTGTGAAGAATAAAAACTAAGACTTCTTCATCTAAAAAACTTTCTTTGATGGAATTATAGTATTCGATAGATTTTTTTAATAATTTATCTGATTTAAATGATGTGTACATTACTTTTTTCATAAGCTCCTCCAAGTACATTTTACTAGTTTAAACATGAAATGTAAATACTCTTGATTTTTTTTAGTTAATCATGTATTATAGAATTGTTTGGTTTTTAAAGGGGGCGGTATTGTGTCATTAGATAGAAAAGAGTTTTTTGAAAAATATTTAATTAGTGATGAATATTTTAAAGAAACAGGACTAGATTGGAATATGCTTGTCGAAATCTACGACGATTATAAAAGTATAGTTCCAAAACTAGATATTGATTCTCAACATATTGTTTTAAAGCTTATTGATGCAGAAGCTGTCCATTCAGTGAGAAGAAGGGTAAAGAACCCAGAGCATTTAATAGAAAAAATAATTAGAAAAGGTAAAAAATACCTTGAAAAAGGACTATCAAAAGATAATTATAAAGAAATTATTACAGATTTGATAGGTATAAGAGTTTTACACTTATTTAAAGACGATTGGTTAACAATTCACAATGAAATAACTCATTTATGGGAAGTAAAAGAAACCCCACAAGTTAATATTAGAAAAGGGGATAATGATGGTGTGGATTTTGAAAAAATTGTAGAAGAAGCTGGTTGTGAGTTAATTATTAGAAAATATGGATACAGATCTGTTCATTATTTAATAGGAACACCTTTAAATAAAAATGAAGAAATAAAAGTTGAAATTCAAGTTAGAACTGTTTTTGAAGAAGCATGGAGTGAAATTGATCACATCATTAGATATCCATATGATACTCAAAATGATATGCTTGGAGAATATCTTGCTATGTTTAATAGAATTGTTGGTTCTGCTGATGAAATGGGATCCTTTATACAAAAGTTAAAAGGAGAACTTAAAAGTTGTAATAAACTTGTAAAATCAAAAAGAAGCACTACAAATATTAATGAAAAAGAATTATAAAATCAATCAAAATTAAGGCTTAAGTTGAAATAAGCCTTTTCTTATAAAGAGTTATCTAAAATCTTTTAATAAGTAAAATAAAATGTGAGGTATTCAAATGAATATAATAAATTTAATTGGAACACAAGTGACTACCATGTATGTTTTAATAATATTTGGTTATTTATTATATAAAACAAAATTATTATCCCAGACTTTTTTATCAAAACTAACTTCTTTATTAATTTGGGTAATAAACCCCATGATAATACTATCTAGATATCAGATACCATTTGAAATAGATAAATTTAAAAAATTAGGAATTACCTTTCTACTTTCCATGATTACAATGATTTTTGGATTTGCGATTGCTCATATACTAAAGAAAAATGAAAAAATTGAGAAATTGGCTTTAGGATTTGGAAATGCTGGTTTTATTGGAATACCCTTGATTACAGGTATATTAGGATTAGATTACATCTTTTATTTATCAGCCTATCTAGCTTGCTTTAATTTATTTAGCTATACCTATGGCATCTATCTTATAACTTCTGATGCAAAAGACATTTCTTTTAAGAGAATTGTTAAGAACCCTGGAGTATTAGCTGTTATTTTTGGAATTATTTTATTTCTATCTCCAATAAAGCTTCCTGTACCCATTTATAATTTATTTAATCATGCAGGCAAATTAAATACTCCAATTGCAATGATATTACTAGGAACTTATATTGCTAAAATGAAAATAATTGATATAATAAAGGATAAAAATATATATGAATTAAGCTTTTTAAAGTTATTTATTATTCCTCTATTAACTTTGATTTTATTAAAGTTTATTCCTTTTGGGAATCATAATATAAAAATGATAATGTTAATAGTTACTGCAACACCTGTGGGATTAACAGTCCCTATGTTCTCTGAAATTTATGGTGGCGATTATATTTATGGAGCAAAAATCGTTAGTCTCAGTACCTTACTTTCTTTGTTCTCTTTACCAGTAATTTTATATTTAGGTAGTGTTTTTATCTAGAAAGGATGATTTATGGGAATACTTTTATTAAGATTATTGATACTTTTAAATGATAAAGATGTAGATTCAACTGATTATTTTATCGCAAAAACACTATTAATGAATTACCATTCTTTATCTAACATGTCTATTAATGAAGTTGCCAAAATGTGTTTTGTGTCCAAATCGACAATTTCAAAATTTATTAGAACTATAAATTTTGAAAATTATGCTGATTTTAGAGAAGCTGCTATTTTCAAAGAAAATAGATATGGATTTAGTTTAAACTATAATCAAAATATAATGAATTTTGTAGAAAGAAATGACTTCAATTCTTATTTTGATATTGTAAAAAATGACATAGATGATTTGAAAAAAAATATCCCTATTAATGAAATTCAGAAATTAGCTAATTTATTAAATAGTTATAAAAATATTGCAGCTTTTGGACTTTTATTTTCTGAATTTGCTGCCCTTGATTTACAAGGGAAACTTGCATATAATGGTAAATTTATCTCAACTAATTTAGATGATGTAAAACAAGACTTATTCATTAAAAATTCTAAAGAAGATACCCTTATAATTCTATACTCAAATTCTGGATTATATTTTGAGAAATATCAAATGTCTGACTACTTAATTAATAAAAATTTTGCAAATACAAAAGCAAAAATAGTTCTTATAACTTCAAATAAGAAAATAGCAAAAAACCCAAATGTAGACTTAAGTATTTGCTATAACCATCTTTCTGAAGTACAGACACATTCAGTTATATATCCTTTAATCAATGATTTTATTGTTGCAGAATATAGAAAAATTAAAAGTAAAACTCCTCAAAAATGAGGAGTTTTTTTTACTTATTTAAAATTTAATATCTATTTTTTTTAGATTTACTCAAAATAAAAGTAATTTAAAATTTTAAAATTACTTTTAAAATTGTTTCGTTTTGATATAAAGTTTCCAATTTGCGAACTTTTATGATTTTTTTTATTTTTTATAGTAAGCTTTTAATAACTTAATTATTTTATTCTTGGGAGGTTTTAAAATGAATTTTAAAACATAAAAATTTATTTTTAAAGCAAATAAATAATTTCTTATATTTTAGTTTATGGAGGTAAAAAAATGACAAGTTTTAATGAAAAATTTGAAAATGTTTTAATGGTTATTGCGGAAAAAGTAGATAAAAATCAATATTTAACTTCAATTAAAAGTGCTTTCACAATTTTTATGCCATTTGTAATTGTTGGTTCTTTTGCTACACTTTTAAACGCAGTTATTGCAAGTCCTAAAACTGGTTTAGCCAAATGGATTCCAGCTTTAGAAAAAACTAAAACTGCTTTTACAGCACTAAATTTTGCAACAATGTCTTTTATGACTATCCCCATTATTTTTTTAATAGCATTTCATTTAGCTAAACATTATAAACTCCCTGAATACATTACAGGATTATTAGCAATCGCTTCTTACATAACTGTTATTCCATCGGTTGTTACTATAAAAGTAGATGAAGTTACTAAAACTGCTTCTGGGATACCTTCTAGTGCTTTAGGTGCTCAAGGTTTGTTTATTGGAATGATTTTAGCTGTTATTGTTGTAGAGATTTTTAAATATTTAATGAAGCTCAAATTTTTGAAAATTAAAATGCATGAGTCAGTTCCAACTCAAATATCAACATCATTTAATACACTTCTACCAATATTAATTGTTTTATGTATTACCTCTATTTTTGGAAATAGCTTTTTCCAACATACAGGATTATATATAAACGAATATATTTACAAAATAGTACAAGCACCTTTAGAAGCCATTTTCCAAAGTCCTATTGGGATTTTATCTATAGTTATTTTTTCTCAATTATTCTGGTTTTTAGGAATACATGGTGGGCTTGTAATTTCTCCAATTAGAAATCCTTTTATTGCAGCGGCAGTTGCAGCTAATGTGGCAGCAGTAAGTGCTGGGCAAATTCCTACTCAACCTGTTACATATGGATTCTGGATGAACTTTATAGTTCCTGGAGGAGCTGGAATGGTTTTATCTCTTATTATAGCTATATTCTTATTCTCAAAAAGAGAAGATCATAAAATGATTGCAAAATTAGGATTCTTGCCTGGAATTTTTAATATTAGTGAGCCTGTTGTTTTTGGTTTACCCTTAGTACTAAATCCAACATTTGCAATTCCATTTATTTTTAACTCTGCAATATCTTGTGGAATAGCTCTATTTGCCACTAAAATTGGTTTTTTACCTTGTAATACAATAGATGTTCCCTTTGGAGTTCCAATACTTTTAGGTCCATTCATTGGGCATGGTTGGCAAGGAACTATTGTACAAATTATTTGTATACTTGTATGCGTATTTACTTGGGCTCCATTCGTTCTTATTTCAAATAAACAATGGAAACCAGAAACTAAATAAATTTTTACTAGATTAAGAGGAGGATTATATATGAAAAAAGGAGTATTTCCAGATAATTTTTTATGGGGCGGAGCAACAGCTGCAAATCAAGTTGAAGGAGCTTGGAATATTGATGGAAAAGGTCTATCTGTAGCTGACTGTAGTAATTATAAACCAAAAGCTGATCCTAAAGACTACAAAGCCCAACATGTTATAACTGTTAAAGACATTGAAGAAGCAATGAAAAGTCAAAATACTGAAATTTATCCTAAAAGGCATGGAATTGATTTTTATAATAGGTTTCGAGAAGATTTAGACTTATTTGCAGAAATGGGATTTAAAACTCTTAGAGTATCAATAGCATGGACTAGAATTTTCCCAAATGGAACAGAAGATGAACCTAACGAAAAAGGTCTTAAATATTATGAAGACTTGTTCATAGAAATGAAAAAAAGAAATATTGAACCTTTAGTTACTTTATCCCACTATGAAATGCCTTTATACCTTTCTAATAATTATGATGGTTGGCATAAAAGAGAAGTTGTAGATTTTTTTGTTAAATTTTGTAAAGTTGTTTTTAAAAGATATAAAAATTATGTCAAATATTGGTTAACATTTAATGAAATTGATAGTATATTTAGACATCCTTTTACAACTGCTGGAATTGTCAACGAAAGATATCCAAGTGATAAATTAGAAGAAATTATCTATCAGTCATTACATCATCAATTTATAGCTAGTTCTCTAGCAACTAAATATTGTCATGAAATTATTCCAGATTCAAAAATAGGTTGTATGCTTACAAGAACATTATATTATCCAGAAAATTGTAATCCTAAAAACTGTTTACTTGCTCAAAAAGATAATAGAGATAATTATTTTTATTCAGATGTTCAAGTTTTTGGAGAATATCCTTTATTTGTCAAAAGAGAATGGAAGAAAAAAGGAATAAATGTTAAATTTGAAAATGGAGATGAAGAAATACTAAAACTTTATACTGTTGATTTTGTTTCTTTCAGTTACTATATGTCTCTTGTATCTAGCATAAATGCAGAAGAAAAAGAAAAAGTTAGTGGGAACTTAACTGCTGGAGTAAAAAATCCTTTTCTTGATGTTACTGAATGGAATTGGCAAATAGATCCTGATGGTCTTCATTTTTCACTTATTGATTTATATGATAGATATAGAAAACCTTTATTTATTGTAGAAAATGGAATTGGAAGTAAGGATAAGGTAGAAGAAGACGGAAGTATAATCGATGACTATAGAATTGATTATTTTAGACAACATATTACTGCTATTGCAAATGCTATAGATGATGGGGTAGAAGTAATGGGGTATACACCTTGGGGTTCTATTGATTTAGTTAGCATGTCAACTTGTCAAATGTCAAAAAGATATGGATTTATTTATGTTGATTTAGATGATGAAGGCAAGGGAACATATAATAGAAGTAGAAAAAAATCATTTTATTGGTACAAAAAAGTAATTTCTTCTAATGGAGATAATTTAGATTAAATTATTGACACTATATTTTATATTTTTTTATTAAATAAGAAAAAAGGCTTTCTAAAAATTCAGAAAGCCTTTTTATTTCCTATTCAGAAAATGGTTTGTTGTAAATTGAAACATCTAATTCATTAGTATTTTTTGCTGTAACAATTCCACTTACAATAGCTCCACTTACATTTATAGCAGTTCTTCCCATGTCTATTAACGGTTCAATAGATATAAGTAGACCTACTAAGGCTACAGGAAGATTTAAACTTGAAAGAACAATAATTGCAGCATAAGTAGCTCCTCCACCAACGCCGGCTACTCCAAAAGATGTAATTGAAACTACAACAACTAAAGGAATTATAAAACTTAAACTAAGTGGATTAACTCCAACAGTTGGAGCAATCATAACTGCTAGCATTGCTGGATATAAGCCTGCACATCCATTTTGTCCAATACTTGCTCCGAAAGAAGCTGACAAATTAGCTATTCCTTCATTTACACCTAGTTTATCTTTTTGAAGTTCTACATTTAAAGGAATAGTTCCTGCACTTGTTCTAGATGTAAAAGCAAAAGATAAAACTGGTAATGATTTTTTTAAATAAGTTAAAGGATTTAGTCCTTTTAATAAAATAATTATTAAGTGAACAATTAAAATTAATAAAAGTCCTACATAAGAAGCAACTACAAACTTTAGTAAACTTAAAATTTCTTTAGCATTACTTGTTGCAGTAACATTAGCTATTAAGGATAGAATCCCGTAAGGAGTTAGTCTTAAAATTAATGTAACTAATCTCATTACTACTGCATGGCTTGAATTAATCATATTTATAAAAACTTCTGTTTCCTTTGGTTTTTTCTCTTTAATTCCTAACAAAGCAATTCCAACTAGCACAGAAAACAATACAACTGATAAAGTAGATGTTTTTTCTGTTCCCGTCATACTTAAAAAAGGATTTGTTGGAATAATTTCAAGAAGAGTTTCTGTTACTGGTTTAGATTTTACTTCTTCCAATTTAGATATCAAATATTCTCCTCTTTTTATTTCTTTTTCCCCTAAATTAAAATTAGTTGCATCTAATTTAAAAGTTAAAGCCATAAATATACCAATTATTGCAGATATAGCTGTAGTCCCAATTAGAACAAAAATTATATTTGTGCTAATTTTATTTAAACTTTTATTATCTTTTAAATTTATTATAGCACTTGTTATTGACACCATTATCAGTGGCATTACTATCATTTTTAATAGCCTAACATATCCATTCCCTACTAAGTTTGTCCATGTTAAAGTATTTTTAAGTACTTCTCCATCTATACCATAAATGCTTTGAAGTACAATTCCATAAATAGCACCTAATCCTAAAGAAATAAAAACTCTTTTTGAAAAAGAAACATATTTTTTTTGAAGTTTGTAAAGAATAAAAATAAATGCTAGCATAACTATAATATTAATAATCACTTTTGTTAACATATAAATTCCTCCATTTCTAGTTTTCCTATCGGTAAATAGTTTTTAACATTTTTTATAAAATAAGTCAAGAATTAAAATTGGTTTTTTTCATTTTTTAATGATATAATTAACTTGGACATGAAAATGGCTAATTTAAATCTAAATTTAAACAAAAAAACATAGATATAACGAGGTGTAAATTATGAAAGTAATTCAAGAAAGATTAAAAAGTCTTGCAACTGAAAAACATAAGAAATTTCAAGAAAAATTGATTCCTAACATAACTAATATTTTAGGAGTAAAAACTCCTGAACTTAGAAAACTTTCAAAAGAATTATTAAAATCTGAATATCCTTTGGAATATTTAAAAATTGAAAAAGAATATTTTGAAGAAATTGTTTTAGAAGGGCTTATAATTGGAGGAGTTAAAATTGATATTGAAAAAAAACTGGAAATAATGAGAGCCTATATTCCAAAAATTGATAATTGGGCCACTTGTGATATTTTTTGTAGCGCAATAAAAGATACCAAAAAAAACAAAGAAAGCGTTCTAGAATTTATAAAACCATATTTAAAATCAAGTAAAGAGTTTGAAATTAGATTTGCAGTAGTAACTTTACTTAGCTACTACATAGAAAAAGAATATCTAAATTTTATGTTTAAATCTTTTGATTTAATAAAACATGAAGGTTATTATGTAAAAATGGGAGTTGCATGGACTATTTCTATTTGCTTTGTAAAATTTCCAATAGAAACTATGGAATATTTAAAAAACAATAATTTAGATAAATTTACTTTCAATAAGAGTTTACAAAAAATAACAGAGTCTTTTAGAGTTGATTCTGAAACTAAAAAAATAATAAAACTAATGAAAAAAGGATAAAACTGTTTAAAGTTTTATCCTTTAACTATAATATTTCTAAAAGGTTTTTCAATAAAGAAACTTTTTTAATATTCATAGAAAATTATAAATCTGTAATAAATAGAAATCAAAATGTGGCAGAACCACCTTCTTCATTTAGTTAGATTATCCAAAAATTTAATCTTTTTCCTTTTCAAATCCCTCAGAAACAAGAGTGTGATAAAGTTTTCTTAAACGTCTAATTTTCAAAAAAGTATGATTAACTTTTATAGAATCTGATTCTAAAAACTCTTTAGCTGTATCATCATGAAGTTCTTCAATAAGTTCTTTTAAAGCATAAACCATATTCACTTTATCAGCTAAATCAGCTTTAATCATTAATGATATCTTATTTTTTCCTTCATTATCAAAGTAAAAAGTACCATTTTCTTCTTTTAACAAATTATACTTCAACAAAAGAAATAATTGATTTTTATCAATCTCAATTTTTTGATTTGTATTTTTATTAACAATATACTCCAAAGTGAGCCTCCTAGTCTAAATAATAATATGTTCCATCATCTTCAATAATTATTGTTTGATATTTATTTCGTCCATTATTAATATCAATAACAGATGAATTACCTTCATATTTCATATTTTTATTAGTAATTAAATATTCATTATTAGGCATCTCAATGATTGGATTACTGACAGATTTATACTTTACAAAGGTACAAGCATTTAAAAAAATTAGAATTACAATTATGAATAGTTTTTTCATAGACATTCTCCTAAAAATATATTCTTTATATATTTATCGGAAAAATAATATAAAGTATTTAGTTATTTTCTATATTTTACAAAAAATCTTTGAACTTGTAAATAGCAAAATTTGTGTTATAATAATAGAATCGGAGGTGAATGAATGTTTTATTTAATTATTTTTCTTTTATTTTTAGTTTCAATTAAAATTTATAATTATATTTTTTTAAAAATTCAGCTCAATCATTTTTTAAAAAATAATATTGCTGAATACATTGTCCCTTTAGAAAGCAAAGAACCATGTGAAGATTTTAAATATAGTATAGATGAAAATGAGATTTATTCAGATAAAATATTAGAAACGCTTAAATATTATACATTACTTCCTGATAATTATGATAAAAATAAAAAATATCCTTTACTTATTTTGTTGCACGGAATAAATGACAGTCCTTTAAACTGGGAAGAAAAAGCAAACCTTGGAAAAATCTATTATTCTTTATTGAAAAAAAAGCAAATTGTTCCCATGATTTTAGTTTTACCTGAATCAGGATTTAATGGAAAATCTTGGTATACCAACTGGTATAAAGAACAAAATAAAAGATATGAAGATTTTTTTATCCTAGACTTACTTGATGAATTAAAGGTTAAGTATAATGTAAGTTCTTTTGGAATTACTGGATTTTCTATGGGTGGATATGGTGCATTAAAATTAGCACTTAAAAACCTTGATAAATTTATTTCTGTATCATCCTTTGCAGGAGCAATTAATTTTCCAAGACTTATTTTTTCTGAGTTAAAAGGCTTGGGTTTACTAAGAAATTTAAAAATTAATTTTTTATTGACTAGAAGCTCCAATGGAAAACACTTTGCAACCGTTTTTGGAGAGGAATTTAAAAATGTTAGAAAAGAAAACGTTTATTATATTCTTAGGAAAAAGAGTAAAGAAGATTTCGAAAATTTGAAAAAAATGAAGTTCTTATTATCTGTTGGAGAAAAAGATAATTCAGATTATACTATGCTTTATCAATGGGAAGATGTTATTTGGGAAATGAACAAAAGAAAACTTTCCTATCAAGCTAGAATAGTTAAAAATGAAGAGCATAGATGGTCTTATGTAGAAAAAGAACTTCCAGCTATATTAAAATTTCATTCTGATAGTTTTATGGAGGAAAAATGAAAAATATTTTATTAGGTGTCTCTGGTGGCATCGCGGCATATAAAAGTGCCAATATAATATCAAAATTAAAGAAAAAAGGCTATAATGTAAGAGTAATTATGACTAAAAATGCTACCGAAATTATTACTCCTCTTACCCTTGAAACCCTAGCAAGAGATAGGGTTGTTGTGGACATGTGGGAAAAAAAATATAATTATGATGTTGAACATATATCTTTAGCAGATTGGGCAGATCTTATTCTTGTAGCCCCTACTACTCTAAATATTATAGGGAAAATTGCTAATGGAATTGCTGATGATATGTTGACTACAGTAATTTCAGCTTCAAAAGCCCCAGTATACTTTGCTTTAGCAATGAATGTTAACATGTATGAAAACCCTATTTTAAATGAAAACATAACTAAGTTAAAAAAATTCGGTTATAATTTTATAGACTCTGATGAAGGATTTTTAGCATGTAATGTTAATGCAAAAGGTCGTTTAAAAGATGAAGAAGAAATTGTAAAAATTATAGAAAATCATTTTACTAAAGAAAAATTTTTAAACGGGAAAAAAATATTAATTACAGCAGGACCTACTGAAGAAAAACTTGATCCTATAAGATTTTTATCAAATCATTCTACAGGAAAAATGGGATATGCTATAGCGAAAAAATGTGAGGAATTCGGTGCAGAAGTTATTTTAATTAGTGGACCCACAAACTTAGAAAATCCAAATAATATAAATACAATAAGAGTGAAAAGTGCTTTGGAAATGTATGATGAATGCTTAAAACATTTTTCTAAAATAGATATTTTTATCTCTACTGCTGCTGTAGCAGATTATAGACCTAAAGTTACTTCTGATAAAAAAATAAAGAAATCAGAAGGAAACTTGATAATTGAATTAGAAAGAAACCCTGATATTTTACTTGAAATGGGTAAATTAAAAGACCATCAAAAATTAATTGGATTTTGTGCTGAAAGTGAAAATTTAATAGAAAATGCTATAGGAAAACTTAAAAGAAAAAATTTGGATTTTATTGTGGCTAATTCTGTAGAATATTTTTCAAAAGATAATAATAAAGTATTTATTATTTCAAAAGATGAAAGTTTAAAAGAACTTGATGAAATGCCTAAAGAATATTTGGCAGAGTTTATTGTGAAAAACATTGTAAAATAAATACAAAAATATTGTATTTGTATTTTAGATGAAAATATAGTATCATATACAGGATATTTATGGAGGTGTATTTATGATTATTGAACCTAAGGTTAAAAGTAGCATATTATTGACTGCTCATCCAGAAGGATGTAAACAACTTGTAAAAGAACAAATCGAGTATGTAAAAAACAATAAAAAATATACAGGAGCAAAAAAAGCTCTTATAATTGGGTCATCATCAGGTTATGGTTTAGCAACTAGAATTTCTCTAGCTTTTGGTGGAAGTAAAACTGAAACTATTGGTGTTGCTTATGAAAGTGGTCCAAAAGGTAAAAGAACAGGAACTGCTGGTTGGTTTAATACATTAGCTTTTAATGAAGAAGCAAAAAAAGAAGGAATTAAATACAAAAACTTTATGGGTGATGCTTTTTCTAATGAAATGAAAGAAGATGTTATAAAATTTATCAAAGAAGAATTTGGAAAAGTTGATTTAGTTATTTATTCCCTAGCTTCTGGTAAAAGACAAGATCCTATTGATGGAATAATGTATACTTCTGCACTAAGAAGTACTACTGGTGGAGTAACTGGTCCTACTGTAGATTTAGAATCAGACACTATTTTCACTCAAACTATGGAAAATGCTACTAAAGAAGAAGAAGAAGCAACTGTAAAAGTTATGGGTGGAGAAGACTGGAATTTATGGATAAGAGCTTTAGCAGAAGCAGATTGCTTAACTGAAGGAGCTAAAACTTTTGCATATTCTTACATTGGTCCAAAATTAACTTATGGAATCTATAAAGATGGAACTATTGGTCTTGCAAAAAGACACTTAGAAAAAACTGCAGATGACTTAGATGCTTATTTAAAAGAAAAGATAAATGGTGAAGCTTATACAAGTGTTAATAAAGCTTTAGTTACAAAAGCTTCAGCTTATATACCTATATTCCCTTTATATGCATGTATATTGTTTAAAGTTATGAAAGAAAAAGGTATTCATGAAGGATGTATTGAACAAACTCATAGACTTTTTGTTGATATGATTTATGGGAATGAACCTGTAATTGATGAAGCAAGAAGATTTAGACCTGATAATTGGGAAATGAGAGAAGATGTTCAATCAGAATGTGAAGAATTATGGGGGCAAATTACTCCTGAAAACTTTAGAGAATTGTCAGATTATGATGGATTTAAATATGATTTCTTCCAATTAGGTGGATTTTTAGTTGACGGTGTAGATTATTCTGCCGACGTAGATTTAGATGCATTATCAGAAGAAGAAATTTAGATATTAATATAAGGTGTGGTACACCTTATATTTTTTTACATTTAATAAAGGAGATTTTAAGATGATATCTAATAGTTGGGACAATATATTAGAAAACGAATACAATAGCGAATATTTTAAATCAATTTTAGAAAAAATAGAAATAGAATACAATGAAAAAATAATATTCCCAAAAAAAGAAAATATTTTTAATGCATTTAAACTTGTTCCATATGAAGATATTAAAATTGTTATTATTGGACAAGATCCCTATCATGGAGAAGGAGAAGCTCATGGCTTAGCTTTTTCAGTTCAAAAAGGAATTAAAATCCCTCCTTCATTAAAAAATATCTTTAAAGAATTAAAAAATGAATATGAAGATTTTAAAATCCCTACTAATGGAGATTTAACTAGTTGGGCAAATCAAGGAGTTTTGCTTATTAACTCAACTTTAACCGTTGAAAAAGACAAAGCAAACTCACATAAAAAAATTGGTTGGAGCCTTTTTACAAATAAAGTTATTGAGGAGATTAACAAGAAAGAGACACCTGTGGTTTTTCTATTATGGGGAAATTTTGCTATTCAAAAAAAAGAACTAATTTCAAATAATCATCACCTTATTTTAGAGAGTGTTCATCCAAGTCCACTTTCAGCTAGTAAAGGTTTTTTTGGAAATAATCATTTTAAGAAAGCTAATGAATTCTTGCTTTCTAAAGGATTACTTGAAATAAATTGGAATTTGGATTAAAAATTTATTTGCAATTTATCT
>RRZU010689136.1_pt1 | contig 14878 bp, 14 predicted proteins | sample 2165561 | NCBI WGS metagenome assembly RRZU01 (sample SAMN10456909, study PRJNA506462) | wastewater metagenome | isolation source: wastewater sludge | place: USA: Moscow, Idaho
CAGGCATACAGAGACAGTGTTCCATCTGATGCTCTGACCGTCTTTGCAGGCAGCTCAGAGATTAACAGCATATACTTCGATCAGGAGACATCAACTTCAAGGATAGATCTCAGCCGGAGCTTTATAACTGAAATGAACGCAGGCTCATACTATGAGTCTCTCATACTCCAGAGCCTTGCGGATACCATGAGGTCCTATGGAAACAGTGAGAAGATGTCTGTCACCGTTGACGGAGGAGCCTATGAATCGGGCCATATGCTGCTTGAGAAGGAAGATTATATATGGGCACGGACTGAATAAGGAATATAAATCTGTAAATAAAAAAGAAGCGGATCCGTAAAAGGCATAGTCCCATAGGGACAAAATAGGAAACGCAAACTGAATACGGAAAAATGAGCGATTGCAAAAGGTGCAGTCGCTCATTTTTTATCTATTATGAAATGTGTCAAATAAATATCTTGTATTTTTCTATATTTTGAAATATAATATAATAGAGTATTTATAAATTGGAGGTGCATCGTTTGATTGAATATTTAACTGTAAAAGAAGCTGGTGAGCGTTGGAATGTTTCTGGAAGAATGGTCACAATTTACTGTAATAATGGAAAAATTGACGGTGCAATTAAAAAAGGGAACCTTTGGTTAGTACCAATAAATGCAGAAAAACCACTTGATGGGAGAACTATAAAAGCTAAGAAAGCGAGGAGTAAGAATGAACAAAAAAATGATGTCTGAACAGGATATACGAACAAAATATATTACTCCCGCTATTCTTGCAGCAGGCTGGGACAGGGATTTACAACTACGTGAAGAAGTGTCATTTACTAAAGGTAAAATAACAGTTCGTAGAAAAACCGTTAAGCGTGGAGAACAAAAGCGAGCTGACTATATCCTTTATTATAAACCCAATATTCCTCTTGCCATTGTAGAAGCGAAGGATAATAACCATAATATAGCTGATGGTATGGAGCAAGCTTTAAACTATGCAGAAATTTTGGACATACCATTTGTGTTTACATCTAACGGAGACGGTTTTTGCTTTTATGATAAGACTGTTAAAGATACAGATTTACAATCCGAAATAATGTTAGAGCAATTCCCTTCACCAGATGCACTCTGGAATAGATATAAAGAGTATAAAGGTATAACTGAAACGGCTGAAAAGGTTGTATCTCAAGAATACTACTACAATCCAAATGATGATAGAAAACCACGTTACTATCAATGTAATGCAATTAACCGTGTTATTGAATCTGTTGCGAATGGAGAAGATAGAATCTTATTAACCATGGCAACAGGAACAGGCAAAACATATACAGCGTTTCAAATTATTTATCGCCTTTGGAAGTCGAGAACAAAGAAAAGAATACTTTTTTTAGCAGATAGAAATGTACTTGTTGATGATCCCATGAGGAAAGATTTTAAATTCTTTAATGCCGATAGCAACAATCGTAAAATGACTAAAATCAAGAGCAAAACAGTAGATAAAGCCTACGAAGTATACTTTGCAATTTATCAAGGAGTAACAGGGCAAGAGGGCTTTGCAGATACTTACAGAGAATTTTCACCCGACTTTTTTGATTTAATTATTGTGGACGAATGTCATAGAGGTAGTGCAAAAGATGATTCTGCATGGCGTAAAATCCTTGAATATTTCAAAAATGCTACGCAAATTGGTATGACAGCAACACCAAAAGAAACCAAGCAAACTTCAAATATTGAGTATTTTGGTGAGCCCATCTTTACATACTCATTAAAACAAGGTATAGAGGACGGCTTCCTTGCCCCTTATAAAGTTGTGCGTGTGGGTATAGATAAAGACCTTGAGGGCTATCGACCTACTAAGGGAAAAGCAGATAAATATGGAAATGAAATTGAAGATAGAGAATACAACATTAAGGATTATGATAAAAACTTAGTGCTTGAAAAAAGAACCGAGCTTGTAGCAAAGCGTGTATCAGACTTTTTAAAGAAGAATAATTCTCGATTTGCAAAAACAATTTTCTTTTGTGTTGATATTGACCACGCAGGTAGAATGGCACAAGCTCTTAGAAACGAAAACAAAGATTTAGTATTACAGAACCCTAAATATGTCGTTCAAATGACAAGTGGCAGCGAGGGTGTTGCTGAATTAGAAAACTTCATGACAGCAGATGAGCCATACCCCGTTCTTGTAACAACCAGCAAGCTATTAACCACAGGTGTCGATGCAGACACTGTGAAATTCATTGTATTAGATAGCAATATTAACAGCATGACAGAGTTTAAACAAATCATTGGCAGAGGAACTCGAATCAATGAAGAACACGACAAGTTGTATTTTACAATTATTGATTTTCGCAATGTAACAAAGCTCTTTGCCGACAAAGACTTTGATGGCGAGCCTGTTAAAGTGAAAGAAACTGAGGGGGAAATTCCTACCGAGGAAACAGAAGACCCTATCACAGAAGGTGGACAAGATTTTCCACCAGAAGATGGTGAAACGGTTCCGCCTGATGTAACTTTCAATTCTGAAGAAGATGGAAATAAACGAGTAAAATATTATGTGAATGATGTGCCTGTTTCTGTAATAAATGAGCGTGTGCAATATTTAGATGCAAGCGGAAAATTAATTACGGAAAGCTTAGTTGACTTCACAAAGAAAAATATTCGTAGCGAATACGCAAGTCTCAACGAGTTTTTGCAGCGCTGGAACAATGCTGAAAAGAAAACTGCAATTATTGAGGAATTAGAACAAAAGGGCATTTTCTTTGATGAACTCAAAGAGGAAGTGTCAAAGGACTTAGACCCATTTGACCTTATCTGTCATGTTGCCTTTGACATGCCACCGCTTACTCGCAGAGAACGAGCAAACAACGTGAAAAAGCGTGGCTATTTCGCTAAGTATAGCGAAATAGCAAGACAAGTGTTAGAAACATTGCTTGAAAAATATGCAGACGAGGGATTGTCTAATTTGGAAAGCTTAGAAGTGTTAAAGGTTCCCGATGTTGCCCGTTTTGGCACTCCGGTAGAAATCTTAAAATACTTCGGAAACAAGAAAAAATTTATGGAAGCTATTGCAGAAATGGAAAATGAACTGTATGTAGCGTAGGAGAATAGAAAATGAGTATATCAGCTACAATCAAATCAGTGCAGGACATTATGCGTCAAGATGCCGGGGTAGATGGAGATGCACAAAGAATATCACAACTTGTATGGATGTTGTTTTTAAAAGTATTCGACTCTAAAGAAAAAGAGTGGGATGCTATTTCTGACAACTACACATATATTATTCCTGATGGTCTGCGGTGGTCTGATTGGGCTGAAAACGACGAGGGTATCACAGGCGATGAACTCCTTGACTTTGTAAACAACACTCTTTTTAAAACATTTAAAGATTTACAGCTTACAGAAAAAAGTGACGCTAAAGCCCAGCTTGTAAAATCTTTATTTGAAGATAGCTACAACTATATGAAATCGGGCACTCTCATGCGGAGTGTAATTAACAAGCTAAATGAGATTGATTTTGACAAAGCATCTGACCGTCATTTGTTCAACGATATATATGAAAACATTTTAAAAGACCTGCAAAGTGCAGGCAACTCGGGCGAATACTATACTCCCCGTGCGGTAACACAATTCATGGTAGATATGGTGAACCCACAGCTTGGAGAACAAGTGCTTGACTTTGCTTGTGGTACTGGTGGGTTTCTTGTGTGTGCCTTGGAACACTTACGCAAGCAGGTAAAGAATATTGATGATGAAGCGAAATTACAAAATGCAATATTGGGTGTAGAGAAAAAGCCTTTACCCCATATGCTTTGCACCACAAATATGATTTTGCATAACATAGATAATCCGCAAATAAAGCATGATAACTCTCTAAGCTATCCTGTGAAAGACATTAAAGCAAAGGACAAAGTGGACATCATTTTAACTAACCCTCCTTTTGGTGGGATTGAAGAAGATGGTGTTCAGGACAACTTCCCCACTAATTACAAAACCAAAGAAACAGCGGATTTATTTCTTGTTCTGCTGATGTATAAATTGAATCAAACAGGCAGAGCTGCTATTGTTTTACCGGATGGCTTTTTATTCGGCGAGGGTGTTAAAACAACCATTAAGGAAAAACTATTAAATGAGTTTAATCTTCACACTATTGTAAGGCTTCCGAACGGCGTATTTGCCCCATATACAGGCATTAACACAAACCTATTGTTTTTAGAGCGTGGCAAAACAGAGCATATATGGTTTTATGAACATCAGTTACCACAAGGCTATAAAAACTACACCAAAACAAAACCTATAAAAATTGATGAATTTGATGCCGAAAAAGCATGGTGGTGTACCGAGGATAAAAGCAAAAGAGAAGAAACCGACTGTGCATGGAAAGTAAGCATTGAAGATATTAAGGCAAGAAATTATAATCTTGATTTTAAGAATCCCAATAAAAAAAATGAGGACGAAATTTTAGATATTTCTGAAGTGATTGGCAAATTAAACAGCTCATTTGACAATGCTAAAAATATTATGCTTAAGATTGATGAGGTGTTAAACAATGATTAAAATAGGAGATTTGTTTGACATTGAAAAAGGTTCTGTTCAAAGCTCAAAGTGCGTTGAGGGTGAATATAATTTTATTACAGCAAGCGAAGAATGGAAAACACATAATGAATACACACATGAATGTGAGGCTTTAATTTTTGCAATGGGTGCATCAGGCTCTCTTGGAAGAACACATTATGTTAACGGAAAATTCGTCACAAGTGACCTATGCTTTATATTAACACCTAACAATAAATATAAAGACAAATTAAACCTTAGATTTTATTATTATTACTTCAACACATTTAGAGAGAAAATAGTTTCTGCCACAGCAACAGGAACATCAAAACTTGCTATAAACAGAAAAATTTTGTCAAATCATAAAATTCACTATATAGATATTGACAGGCAAATAGCTTTAATCGGAAAAATAGAAGCTATGCAAGAAGTGTCAAAGAGCATTATTGAAGAAATAGCTGTTCAAGAAAAATATGTTTTCTCTCTCCGTCAATCCATTTTGCAACAGGCAGTAGAGGGCAAGCTGTGTGAGCAATACCCAGCTGATGAGCCTGCAAGTGTGCTTTTGAAGAAGATAAAGGCAGAAAAAGAAAAGCTGATTGCTGAAAAGAAAATTAAAAAACAAAAAGAACTACCGCCTATCACCGATGAAGAAAAACCTTTTGATTTGCCACAGGGGTGGGAGTGGTGCAGGTTCATTGATGTAATTGAAATTGCATCTAATTTGGTTATGCCGGATGAATATTTAGAGTCTATTCATTTAGCACCTGATAATATTGAAAAAAGCACTGGTAAACTCTTACCCTGCAATACGGTATTTGATGATGATGTAAAAAGCTATAATCATCTATTCTTTGAAGGTCAGATAGTTTATTCAAAAATACGTCCAGCTTTGAGGAAGGCGGTTATAGCACCATTTTGTGGGCTATGTAGTGCTGATATGTATCCACTCAATGTATTTTGCAACACTCAATACATTCATAAATATTTATTAACCAATACTTTTACAGGGCAAGTGCTCTCAAGTGATAATAGAGTAAAAATGCCAAAAACCAATCAGAATGAATTGTCAAAAGTAGTTATCCCCCTCCCGCCACTTGCCGAGCAACAGCGTATTGTTGATAAGGTGGACAAGCTTATGACCTTATGTGATGAGCTCGAGAAAGAAGTAACCAGTGCAAAAAAATACGCCTCACAGCTTATGGAAGCGGTGTTACAAGAAGCATTTACGAATAAGACGGAAGAAATACAAGATAATGTTGTTGTATTTTCGCCGCAACATCAGCAAGCCAATGTCACTAAACCGCTACTATCTGCTGCCGCTCGTGGTAAAATGAGCGAAGATACATGGCAAAGGATTACAGAAGAAGCCACAAAGCTTGCAAGCGAGGAAAGCTGATGGACTGGAGAAGACGCAACCAAATAGCAAAATTAGTCGATGGAATTTTAGATTGCAATGTCTTAAATCGACCACCGGTAGAACTATTTAATGATATAATGAAACAGCGTGGCATAAAATTTAAAGAGCTTAATGAAGATGATGAAGAATTTTGCGGTGTTTATATTGTACTTGAAAACACGAAAATTATCTTTGTAAATTCAACTCTATATTCACCACGTAAAAACTTTACGATTGCTCATGAGTTAGGGCATCACTTTTTATCACATCCATTACAAGATGGTGCAATTATATGCAATAAAGATGTACTTTTTGGCAATAATAAACCCGAACTGGAAAAAGAAGCAGACCATTTTGCCGCCTGCTTCCTAATGCCACCAAAGCTCATGAAGCAAAAGAAAGCTGAGTTTGATAAAAACTACTCTCAGCAGATGAACCTATTTAACAGTACAGATAGACAGGCAAAAACAGATGAATTAACAAAATACTTATGTGACTTTTTCAAGGTGTCCAAAGAAACAATGGGCATACGCTTGGAAGAGCTCGAAATGATATAATAGTATTAAAAGGAGGTAACGCAATGAAACTAACTTTAAAAAACATAGGGAAAATAAGTGAAGCGGATGTTGAAATTAATGGAATTACTGTAATTGCTGGCGAAAACAATTCCGGAAAGAGCACCATAGGAAAAGCCCTTTTTGCTGTTTTTAATAGTTTTTATAATGTTAGAAACCAAATCAAAAATGAGAGAATTGACAGTGTAGATGACAAATTAAATATTATGTATCGAAATGCTACGAGCAGGCTAACAAGGCGGTTTGATACAAATGAAATAGCACAGGAATTAGTTGAAAATATCGATTTTTTTAAGGAAGATCAGGCAGCGATTGAAAGTAAAGTCATTAATGCAATTCTTCAAAATGATGAAAATTTTAATAAATTTGTCGAGAACGAAGTTGTTCAAGAAATGATTATGCGCATAAAGGATACACTTAATGTTTCAGATTTCGACTTTTTTAAATCTGTATTGGAGAAAAGACTGGATGCAGAATTTAATGGACAGGTAAACAATATTTACAATAGCGAAATGGGAGAGATAAAACTTCAGATAAAAGAAGAAGAAATGACAATTCTTATTCAAAACAATATCGTTAAAGAAATCAAAAATAATATTGATCTGCATACAGAAGCGATTTATATTGATGACCCTTTTATTATTGATGACAAACCATTTCCATTGTATTCATTATCTCGAATGAATAATGGTGACCATAGAAATCACTTAAGGACTAAATTATTTGTTTCTGATAGAAATGTAAATATTGTTGAAGAAATAGTAACAAATAGTAAGTTCGAAAATATTTTTGAAAAATTATCAATCGTTTGTAGCGGAGAAATCGTAAAACATAAATCAAATACATTTGGCTATAAAAAATCTAACTCAGATAAAATTTTGAGCGTTCGAAATTTATCTACTGGATTGAAAACTTTTGTCCTACTCAAAAAATTGTTAACTGATGGTATGATAGATTATAATGGAACAATTATTCTGGATGAACCTGAAATACATCTTCACCCTGAGTGGCAATTAGTTTTTGCGGAACTCATCGTTTTAATTCAAAAAGAGTTTGGGATGCATATTTTACTAAATACGCATAGTCCTTATTTTTTAAGAGCAATTCAAGTCTATTCAGCTAAATACTCTTTAGCTGATAAATGCAAGTATTATTTTGCAGAAAATTTAGAGGATTTTTCAACTATTACTGATGTTACCGAAAACATAGACAAAATATATCAAAAACTATCTTATCCGCTTCAAAAGCTCGAGGACGAGAGGTGGAGTGATGATTGATCTAACCCAATTCCCACAACTTAATTATTTAGAGAGTTTGAAAAACACTTCTATTGATAAACATGACAATACCAATATCGAGTATATGACTAATTGCGAGAAGAATGTTATTAACTTTGATAAGGTAAAAGAAAATTACATTTCTGACTTAGGAGTTTCTGAAGCTCCTAAGTCAAATGATGCATTATTATTGGACAAGCATGGTAATCTTATCTTTGTAGAATTTAAAAATGGCTTTATGGACAAACCAAAACAGTATGGAATTCGAAAGAAAATATACGATAGCCTTTTGATTTTCTCAGATATTACCAACTTGAGCATTAGTAGTCTACGCTCTAATGCAAAATATATTTTAGTTTACAATGAAATTGCTAATATCAAAAATGATGATATTTCAGCAGAAATAAAAGCTAAGCAAGTGCAAGAATCTCAAGGGTTTAACTCTTTAGCACAAGGAATACGTGGGTTAGGTAGTGAGGAGTACGTATTATTTGGGATTAATATATTTAAAAATTATTGTTTTAAAAGTTTACATACGTATACTAAAAAAGAATTTGAAACATATATTAAAAATGAGTTCTAAAAGCTTTTCTTGAAAATGTTATGTTTCAGCAGCTATTTATCTTTTCTTGTGGTATCCTTTGTGCTTACAAAGGAGGCGAGAACATGCCAAACAGATTAGATGACCTATACCATGAGTTTTACACAACATTGCAACTACCAGAGCTTAAATCTTCCGTAGAGGACAATCACACATTGCTAATTGACCATCTCTCCAAGGAATATCGAAAAACTGTGCTACGAATTATTGATGCTTTAGAAATGATTTGCAATTACCAAACCAAGGCGAGTTTTATACAAGGTTTCAAATTAGGCTTTGAACTAACATCAGAAATACAAACTTACGATGCCCACAGTGCTGAGATTGACTCTCAAAACTGTGGGCATTCTTTTATGCCACAGGAGGTGCAAAAAAATGAAGAAGAAAGCTAAAATTACACTTGCAGCAACCACACTCATGATTCTTTCCTTGACGATAATCACTCCCAGAACCATACCACAAGAACAACCACAAATCCCCGAGGTTCGCCCCGTGTCGGTACTTGTCAATAGCAGTAGGGATAACGCCCCACCACTATACGACAAAGCCGTTGTAAGCAATGAATACCCCAAAACAAGCACCCAAAGCGAGGATTTGCCAGAACCCACGGCAACTGAACCCATAGTAACTGAAACCACCCAACCACAGCCAACAGGAAAAGAAAAAACGAACACCACCCCGATACCCAATACACAAATGGCTACAACGCCGACAACTTCTCCTCCCACAGAACCTACCCCTAAAAACGGTGATACTCGAATCGTCAACGGTCAAAAACAAAGCTACTTCTTAGGCTTCGGCTGGGTGGACTACATGGGCGAAAACGAGGTTATCTATTGCGAGGGTATGTACGAGAGTGGCAATAAAATTGGCGTCATGGATTAGCCTCTGACACAGTAAAAGCTGAGAGAACAAATCGTTCGCTCAGCTTTTGTCATTCTTTTTCATACTCTGTGCTTTTAAAAAGAGCCTCTATCATTTGTTCCCCTGTAATATGACTTTCCTTGTAGGCAAGTCGCAAATTGGATGCAATGTCAGACCAATGTCTAAACTCCCTTGCAGAAAGCTTGTTGGTTTCCCTGTCAGAGTCCCAAGCATCAATGCGATAATACCTTGAATACATACGGTTGTAGATAGTCTGAAATTGTTGCAAATAGATATCTTCTTCCACCGACTTATTAAATTTCAGCTTTGCTCCAATCTGCTTGCAGGTGCGGCTATTCTTGTAAATCCTGTCGCAGTATCCTCGTTTTCTCTTATCGGCAAGAACAAAATATTTGTCACACAAAGCACATCTCTTGATACGAATACCGCGCTTTAGCATTTCCATAAACTCTAAGTAGAGCATTTCTTCCAAGGTTTGAATCACAAAATAGCTTGCCATATTGATTGGCGTTTGACCGTCCCTGTGGATATTAGCGAGCACATTTTTCATATCAACTTCCTCTGGGTCAGAGTATCGAATAACCCTGCTTTTATCAAATTCCCCGTAGCTCATTGGTGCAATACCATATCTTGTTCTGAGCATATAGTGATTAAAGGTTGGAAAGTTATTTCCGAAAATCAAAAATCGTTCCGGCAAGGTGTATTCGTTTAAAACTTCTTCCGACAGACAAACTTCCAATGCAGTTCGATAGGTGTTTTGCAAATTGGCATAGTAATGAAACATATGGATAATAAAATCAATCTGCTCCTCTTTGCTTTTATCCGAGCCATAAAAGGTCAACACCATTTGACTGTTGAGAAAGAACTGCACATAGGGGTGCTTGTCCTTCAGCAAATCAACAATGTTCCAAAGCTTATTTTTAATATCTTCAAAGTCGCTCGATACAGATTTGGTGTCGAGCTTTTTTAATTCTTCTAAACACTCTGAAAAATCAAGCTCACAAAACTCCACAACGCACTTGCCGATGTCCTTGAGCTGTATAAACTGATTGGAAGTTGGGCTTTCATCAAAGAAAACATTCAGATTATTGGTTTTGTCTGTAAAAACTCTTGCAAGTGGATATGTAATGTCCATAAAAACCTCCATTGTAAAGAATAGATTGTAACTAAATTCAATTCTTTTAATTCACGATATAAGCATACTACAAATTATTTTAAAATGAAAGTAGAAAGCAGAAAGGTACCTTGAAAATTAAATGATCGTCCAAGGAATGATACTACGCCACGACCTCGTAAGAGCGAGCGTGAAAACGACGGAGAGAAACTCGGTCAGGAACTGTCCTTGGGTAGAACGGCAAACCACTAATCAAATTGTAAAGGAGATTGAAATGAAAGAATTTAAAACAATGACAGGCGAAGAAATAATGAATACCCCCTTACCACAAACAAATTTTGTAGTGTCAGAGCTGTTACCAACAGGCGTTCACATCTTAGGTGGTGCTCCGAAAATCGGCAAGAGCTGGCTTATGCTTTGGATGTGCTTACAAATTTCAAAAGGTGAAAAGGTTTGGGACTACGGTACGAGGAAAGGCACGGTGCTATATTTATGTTTAGAGGATAGTTATACAAGAATACAAAACAGACTATTTGAAATTACCGATGATGCACCTGAAAATTTACACTTTTCAGTAATGGCTGAAAATGTTGAAAATGGTTTAGCAGAGCAGATTGAAACCTTTGTTTCTCGGCATGAAGATACAAACTTAATTGTAATTGACACACTGCAAAACATTCGCATGAGTGGTGATGGCAGCAATAGCTATGCGGACGATTACAGGGAGCTAAAAATTCTCCGTCAGATTTCGAACAAACACAATATTGCAATTTTACTTGTTCATCATTTGCGAAAATCAAAGGATGATGACCCAATGAATATGCTGTCAGGCACAACAGGAATTAGTGGTGCAGTTGACACTGTGTTTATTCTAAATCGTAAAAAGAGAACTGAAAAATTAGCAACGCTATTTTGCAGTGGCAGAGATATCGAATCCAAAGAATTTGGTTTAGAAATGGACAGCAATTTTATTTGGCAAAAACTTGAGGACGCTGAGGCAGAGGTTAAATTTAAAGAAGTAGATGAGTTTGTAAAATGTATTATTCACTATTTTTGTTTCTCTGTAAGTAATGCTGAGTTTATCGGAACAGCGACAGAGCTGTCTAATTTACTTGAAACGAAGTACGACAAATATTTTGCTTCTACAACGATTAAAAAGAAACTTTTGAAAAACCACAGTTTCTTTTGTGAAAATGGTATCACCATTAAATTCAAGCGAACCCATACCGATAAAATCATTCACATAAAAGGTAGTGCAACGATTATTGATGTGGATATTGCGTTCGGTGCGTCGGTAGAACAGGACATTAAAGGGGGACTAATTTCACCGTACGCACTGGACGCATAACCCCCAACTGTTCCCCCTGTTTGCCCCTGTATTAGATTTTAACAGAGAGGTAGAGTAAGTAATGCCACAATCATTTTAAAAGCCAATTGCGCCAACGGTCGTAGGCATTTTTGACACTCAAAGCAGCTCGTAGTGAAGTACCCTCACTAAAAGATATAGAGGTGCAAATACAAGACGACAGCAAGCGATTTTGACTAAGGTTGCACCAAAGTTGCCATTGACCTTTTCTGTGATAACAACAGATATTTGAATGGTGGTGGCTACGCTTTTTCCCACCTCGGGTGGGGCGAGCAGAGCAGGCGTGTATACGCCCGCAACTCGCCACATTTCGGGCAGAAGCCCGTACCCACTTTACGAGAGTTAAAATTCCCAAATAGCAAGGAGATGAAACAACCAATGAAAGATAAATTTGAAACCTTTAGAGCCTCCGAAAAGGAACGGCAAGAATTAAAACGCATGGCGAGGAAAGCCAAGATGAGCAAGTCTGACTACATTCGTCACTGCATTTTTAATAAGGAAATTACTGTTATTGACGGCTTAGATGATTTTTCAAAACAGCTGAAAGCTATTGGAAACAACTTAAATCAGATCACCACTCGTGCCAATATGGGGCATTTTGAAGCAATCAATTTAGCGGAAACCAAGGTGCAGTTAGGTAAAATTTATACATTGATGACTGCCCTGTGCCGACACGAACCATTACAACAGATAGCTGAAACTGTCAACGAGGAAGAAACTAATTCAATTGTTGAAACGAAAAATCCGCCTGTTGTCAACCAAATTAGTCAAGAAGTTTTGCCCATATCCGAGATTGAGAACGAAAGAAAAGGATTCTTTGCATTCTTAGACAGGAGGTTTTGATGGCAACAGTCAACTACATTCCCTACAAAAAGCAGTCAGCATTCACCATGCGTGGTGTGATGATGTATGTCTGCTTGAAAGAAAAAACGCTCTTAAAAGACCAAGGCTATCCATTAATCACAGGGCAAAACTGCTGTGCTGAAACGGCATTTGCGGAATTTACCGCTACAAAAGCACGATACAAAAAGAATGACCAAGTGCAATTTTACCACTACACCCAAAGCTTCAAAGTTGGTTTAGATATTTCACCACAGCAGACACACGAAATTGCACTGGAGTTTGCACAGAAAAACTATCCCGACTTTGAAGTTTTAATTGCCACACACACCGATGCTCCTCACATTCACTCCCACTTTATTATCAATTCGGTCAGCTTTGAGCATGGCAAAAAACTACATCAGACACCACACACCTTGCGTGAATTGAGATTATCTTCTGACGAAATTTGCCAAAATCACGGTTTTGAAGTCCTACCAACCTACACCTTTGGCAGAAGTAAAACACCAAGCCGTGCTCAGCGTAAGGCGCACGAACGAGGTGATAGTTGGAAAGACCAGCTTCAACAAGCCATTGAGTTTGCGATGACACGAAGTTCTGATAAGGAAGACTTTGTGTTCAATATGGAAAGGCAAGGCTATTTTGTAAAGTGGACGGATACACGAAAAACCATCACCTATACCTGTCCCAACGGCAAGACCTGCCGTGACGATAGGCTCTTTGGCAACAAGTTTTCCAAGGCTAATATGGAATTAGAGTTGGATTATAGGCAGCAGAAAAAGGAGATTAAGACGGAAAGCGGTTGGGAGTATGAGCGTAAGCAATTTGAAAATCAGTGCCATACTCAACATGAAAATCAAATTTATAAACCGAGAAACACAAGCAAAAAGCTAACCAATGAGATTTTGCACAATCTAAGATTTCTCGAAAAAGGTGTCAGTGAAGATGATGAACTTGAAACTATCACTCACCTTGCAACCCTCACCGCCTTGTCCTTTGCAGGGGTATATATTTTGCTTGAGGCAATGTCCAACAGCCACTCACAAGATGAACTGGATGACCAAGATGTAACCGATTATATAGAAAAGCTAAAACAGGAGCCTGAAAATTGTATCGACTATGAGGAAGAACAGGAACAGGGCTTCACTATGACGATGATGTAAGGAGATTGAATATATGAAGAAAAATGAAAATATAAACACAGGATTTTACGGAGAAACCATGCCGCTTATCTACAACGATGGCAACACGGCACGAACGATTTATCGTGATACGGCAGTTACTATCAATGATGCAGAGTGTTTTACCGAGCGAAAAATGGTGGTGGATGGAAAGAACTTTTATGTGAAATCTATCTTTCCTATGATACCAAAATCTACTCCTACCAGAGAACTAATTGCTTTGGTAGACAGCGAAAAAGAATAAAAAAACAATAGACTTGTGGCACTGAATAGGGTATGTTTGTGTTACCGTATTCAGTTTGTCGGAAAGGAGCTAACATGAAACAGACAACTGAAAAATATACAATTTTATACGCAAGACTAAGTCAAGACGATGGCAGCCAAGGAGAATCCAACAGTATCAGCAATCAAAGACTTATCTTGGAGAAGTACGCAAAGGACAATGGCTTTGAAAATCTGAAGTTTCTATTTGATGATGGATACTCAGGAACCAATTTCAATCGACCGGCTTTTAAAGAACTAATGGAGCTTGTGGAAAATGACGAGGTGGAAACCATTATCGTCAAGGACATGAGCCGATTTGGCAGAGAGTATTTGGAGGTGGGCAGATACACCGAAATTATATTTCCAAACTATGATGTAAGATTTATTGCAATCGGTGACAACATTGATAGTCCCTATGGAGTTGATGATTTTGCCCCGTTCAAAAATATCATAAATGAACTTTACGCAAAAGATTGCAGTCGTAAAATTCGTGCAGCCAACAGGGCAAAAGCTGAAACCGGAGCAAGAGTTGGCACAAGGGCACCCTATGGTTATATGAAAGACCCCGATGATCCAAAGCGTAAAATCGTTGTTGAGCCCGAATCTGCTGGAATAGTCAAGTACATCTTCAAGCTCTGTGTTGAGGGTAATGGTCCCAGTCAAATTGCAAAAAGGCTCGCACAAGAAAAGATTTTTATGCCAAACTATTATTGGTACACAAAGGGTATGCCTTATACATCTACGGTAGATTTCACTAATCCGTATAGGTGGGATTCAAAAACAATCTCTCATATTCTTGAAAATGAAGTCTATTTAGGTCATACCATAAACCTCA
>RRZU012067652.1_pt1 | contig 14875 bp, 16 predicted proteins | sample 2165561 | NCBI WGS metagenome assembly RRZU01 (sample SAMN10456909, study PRJNA506462) | wastewater metagenome | isolation source: wastewater sludge | place: USA: Moscow, Idaho
ATAATCCCGGAAAATACCGGGATCTTTAGAAATCAAAGCCTGGTGGCTGAGAAAACTCCCGTTCTCGCCATCGGCTGATGAAAATAAATCAGCGGACCCTAAATATATAACAAAATCCCCTCACTTCTTTTTTAAGAAATGAGGGGATTTTGTTTATGGAAGCTAAAAGGAATGTCTTATTATATATTCTTAATAATTTTATTGATAATTTCCGGGAAATACTTTATTTCCAGTTCATGTTCTTTAGTTGCAATGTCATCGACTGTGTCCTGAGGATTAATGGGAATCTTGTATTGAGCAATGATGTCTCCTCCATCACAGATACTGTTTACCCAATGAACTGTCATTCCTGTTTCTTTTTCACCTGCGGCTTTCACAGCTTCATGTACATGTCGTCCATACATTCCTTTCCCTCCATATTTAGGCAAAAGAGCAGGGTGGAGATTTAGCATGCGGTGATGAAATTCTTTGATGAGGAAGTCTGGAATCATGAGAAGGAACCCTGCAAGAACAATGAATTCTATATTTTCTTGCTGGAGTATGGATAAAAGATATTGAGGATCATTAAACTCAGCCTTTGATACAACAATTGTTCTTACATTTAATTGCTGGGCTTTTTCTAGTGCACCGGCATTAATTTTGTTTGAAAGAACCAACTGGATATGTACATCCTTGCTGTCTCGGAAATATCGGATGATATTTTCGCAGTTAGTTCCATTGCCTGATACAAAGATCGCTATATTTTTCATTTTTTAATGATTTCAGTCTTTGTCCTCATCTTCATCCCAGCCAAATAAGGATGGTTCGACAAAGGAATCAAGAGCTCGTCGTTCTTTTTTTGTAGGTCGACCGGTTCCTCTGGCACGATCGACGAAACCATTGATATGGCTCATTTCAAGAAGTTCGTATTGTTTTTGATCAGTTACATTCTCATATATATTGATGAGAAGTTTTGCACCAACCCTTTGTTCAATACAGTCAAGTACTCGATAAGAATAAGTAACAGGAGGCTTTCTGACATTAATAATTTCACCTCTTTTAATAAGATGACTTGGCTTTACACTAGAGCCATTGATTGTTACACGACTGTTTTTACATGCATCTGCTGCTATGGCACGTGTTTTGAAAACTCGTGCTGCCCAAAGCCATTTGTCAATCCTTGCTGTATCTGCCATGATATTCAACCCTCTTATTTTTTACCTAATTTGTTAAACTGGTTCATGGTGTTGTCTATACCGCTGAGTACAAAACTCTTAATGATATCCCCGGCTATATCTATCGCAGGCTGGAGTGTTTTCATGTCTTCATCGCTATAGTGGCCAAGAACCCAGTCTATTTGTCCTCCATGAGGGTAATTGCTACCTATACCCATACGAAGACGGGCATAGTTTTCTCCAATAAGTTGTTGTATATGCCCTAAGCCATTGTGCCCGCCATTACTGCCGCTACCCTTTAGGCGGAAAGCGCCAAGAGGAAGGGCTACATCATCACTGATAACGAGTAATCTGCTTTGGTCTATATTTTCTTTGTTGAGCCAATAGCGTACCGCATTTCCGCTAAGGTTCATAAAAGTTGTTGGCTTTAGGAGAAAAATCTTATGGCCCTTTATGGTTTCTTCGGCAATGAATCCATATCGCTTATCCTCAAAAACAATATTGGACGCTTTTGCAAAAGCGTCCAATACCATAAATCCTGTATTGTGTCTGGTACCCTGATATTCATCACCAGGATTGCCAAGCCCACAAATTAAATATTTGTCCATTTATTCTAAATAGAATTACTCAGCAGCGGCAGCTGTAGTATCATCAGCAGTTGTAGCTGTGGTATCATCAGTTGTTGTTGCTGCCTGACGGGTCATCTTGATGGAACATACAACAACTTCTTTAGGAGTTGCTATATTAAGGCCATCGAAAGAAAGTTGTCCAACTTTAATGCTCTTACCAATTTTCAAGTTAGTGATATCAATATCAAGATGTTCAGGAATTTGCTGATAAGGAGCTGTTACGTTGATTTTACGGATAGAAAGATTAACACGACCACCATCGCGGACTCCTTGTGCCAAACCTGTAAGTTTAACAGGAATACCTATAGTGATAGGTTTCTGGTCATTAATCTCATAGAAGTCAACATGTAAAGGAGCATCTGTTACTGAATGAAATTGAATTTCCTTCATAACTGCTGTGTGAGATTCTCCGTCAATATTCAAGTTGATAATATAAATATGAGGAGTGTAGATAATCTTACGGAGTTCTTTAAATGAAACAGCGAAAGACAGAGCTACAGGAATGCCATTCTCATCCTTCCGCTCACCATAAAGGTTACAAGGAATAAAACCTTCCTTACGTAATGCTTTAGAAGCTTTCTTGCCAAGGTCTGTACGCTTCTGACCTGCTACATTAATTTCTTTCATAATTTTTAATGTGTTACTCTAAATTAAGTTTTTATTTGCGCCTTAATTTGCCATCACACGTGATTAGCTCAGAAAAGCGCTGCAAAGTTACATTTTTTTTTGTGAATAACCAAGACTACCTACAAAAAATCCCTAAAATAGTCTCGTTTTCTTGCATATATTAGATAAAAAGGCTACATTTGTCCCCGTAATATTACACAATAAATAAAGTAAACCAAAATTATTAGAGAATGATTAATCGGGAGCTTATACGCATAAAGATAGTTCAGTTAACCTACGCTTACTATCAAAATGGTAATAATAATATGGATAACGCTGAGAAGGAATTGGTGTTCAGTCTTTCTAAGGCTTATGATTTATATAACTATTTGCTGGGGCTTATTGTTGCAGTTTCTAAAGAAGCCCGTCATCGGGTAAATGTTAATACGGCACGTGCGCAGCGTGAGAATACACCTGTACCTTCTTCTAAATTTGCTTACAATAAATTTGCAGTGCAGTTGGAAGAAAATAAAATGCTTAATGCCTTCCTTGACGACAAAAATCTGAATTGGAATGATGATGTCGATTTTGTACGTAATCTACTTAATAATATAGAGCAGTCTTCTTCTTATCAAGAGTATATGGCGGATGAGAATGAAACGGACTATGATACTGATCGCGAATTATGGCGTCGCTTGTATAAAATGTTTATTCAACATAACGATGAACTTGATGCTTTTCTTGAAGAGAAAAGTCTGTACTGGAATGATGATAAGGAAATTGTCGATACTTTCGTACTTAAGACAATTAAGCGTTTTGATCCTGTTAATAAGGTTAATCAGGAAATCCTTCCAGAATATAACAATGAAGAAGATCGTGAGTTTGCTCGTAAACTGTTCCGTGCAACTATACTTAATGGAGACACCTATCAGCATTATATGAGTGAAGCCAGTGTAAACTGGGACTTTTCTCGTCTGGCTTATATGGATGTTGTAATTATGCAGATTGCAATTGCTGAACTTTGTACTTTCTCCAATATTCCTGCAACTGTTACAATTAATGAATATGTAGAACTTGCTAAATTTTACAGTACTCCAAGAAGTGGTGGCTATGTAAATGGAATGCTTGATTCGATTGCCCGTTATCTTAATGATCAGGGTGTCATTATCAAGCCGATGCCAGAGCGCCAGCAAGTAGAACATCCTCATCAGGTTTATCGCCATCGTTTTACTAATAATGAAAACAGAGATTAGAACTTTAGAATATTAATCAAATAAAGAAATAAATTTATGACATCAATGATTTTAGCAGCACAGGCAGGTGCTGGAAGCCAGGTTGGCTTCCTTGTAATGATGGTAGCCATCTTTGTAATTATGTGGCTTTTCATGATTCGTCCTCAGCAGAAACAGCAGAAGAAAATTCGCCAGTTTCAGAATGCATTGGAGGAAGGTTCAAAAGTAGTAACAGGTGGTGGTATATATGGTATTGTAAAGCATATTGATGCAGCCAACAACAAAGTCAGTGTAGAAATTGCTCATGGCGTGGTTGTTGATGTTGACAGAAATTCCGTCTTTGCTGACGCTCGTCAGCAGCAACCACATGCTTAAGCGGGTATTATACATCTTCAGAGACTTCTTGTTGAGTACTTTCAACAGGGAGTTTCTGATTTTTTTGTTCTTTCTGGCGTTGAGCGGAGGCTTTTGGCTTCTATTGACACTCAATGAAACTTATGAACAGGATATTTCTGTCCCTGTCAAACTTATTGGCGTGCCACGGGATGTCGTTATTACAGATGATTTACCTGACACCGTCAAGGTTACGTTAAGAGATAAGGGCTTTGTTATGTTGTCTTATTTCTATGGACATCGCTTGCACCCGCTTGCTTTTCGTTTTTCAAACTATGCAGATGATGATGATAATTCTGGGGAAATATCGGTTTCGGATATTCAGAAACAGATTTATCAGCAGCTTTATGGTTCCACAAAAATTGTAAATGTTAAGTCGGATGCACTAAGTTTTTCTTATAATTATGGTGAACATAAGTTAGTTCCTGTCCATATTGTAGAGAACGTATCTGTTAATAAAATGTATTATTTGGCCAATACTCGATTTTGGCCGGAGATGGTTACTGTATATGGCAGCAGAGCTAAACTTGATAGTATCAAATATGTAAATACAGAAGACTTACATGTGAAAAATCTTGATGATACTGTCTATAGGTATGTGCGGTTGCGTCATATCAATGGTGTTAAGATTATTCCGGACCGGGTCCGAGTCGGCCTTTATCCGGATGTCCTTACAGAAGAAAGTATGGAGGTTCCTATCGTGCCTGTTAACACCCCTGCGGGTAAAACTCTTCGAACATTCCCGTCTCGCGTTGATGTAAAGTTTGTTGTAGGTGTAAGTCAGTTCCGCAGGATTCATCCGTCAGACTTTTTGGTTGTGGCTGATTATAATGATTTGGATGAGACACCTTCAGAAAAATGTAGTATTTATCTCCGTAAACAACCTAAAGAAGTAAGAAATGCACATCTCAGCGTTGATCAGGTAGATTATCTGATTGAAGAAGAGTAAGCAATTATACTTTCAGTTAGTAAAAGAATATATGAAAATAGCTGTTACGGGAGGAATTGGTTCAGGCAAGTCCTTTATTTGTCATCGCCTTCTTAAACGAGGTATAAAAGTTTATGATTGTGATATGGCAGCTAAGCGACTGATGCATAGCGACCGAGATCTGCATGATCGACTTTGCCAGCTTGTAGGCTCTGATGTTTATAAAGATGGCGTCCTCCAAAGGTCTGTGCTCGCAGAGTTTCTTTTAGCGAGTGAACAGCATAAGCAAGCTGTTGATGATGTCGTTCATCCTGCAGTAGCAAAAGATTTTGAGCAGAGTGGCTATGACTGGTTGGAGAGTGCTGTTTTTTTTGACAGCAAATTTAATACACGTCTTGTTATTAACAAAGTCGTATGCGTTGTAGCTCCTCTAGAACTTCGAATTACTCGTATTATGGAACGGGATCATATTTCCAGAAAAAAAGCTCTGGAGTGGATCAATACCCAAATGTCTCAGGATCAAGTCGCTGCTATGAGTGATTATCTCCTTGTGTCAGGAAGGGATGACATTGAACAACAGATTGATGATATGCTAAAGCAAATGCAGAGTGAAGGAGTAACCTATAAAAGAATATAAATTAAATAAAAAGAATATTAAAAAATGGAAACAATTTTGTCTATAGCCGGTAAACCAGGACTTTATAAATTGGTTAGTCGTGGTAAAATGAATCTTATCGTTGAAACAATTGACGAGACACATAAGCGTCATCCGGCTTTTGCTACTGATAGAGTGACAAGTCTTGCAGATATAGCTATGTATACTGATGCAGATGACATACCTTTATGGCAAGTTTTGGAAAATGTGGGTAAAAAAGAAAATTGTAAGGAAATTTCTGTGAATTACAAAAAATGTAACAGTAAGGAGCTTCGGACTTATTTTGCTGATGTCCTGCCTAATTTTGATCAGGATCGAGTACATGACAGTGATATTAAAAAGCTTTTGCAGTGGTATGATATTTTGGTTAAAAATGGTATTACTGACTTCAAGACCGTTCTTGCTCCGACTGATGGTGATAATATCAATGACCGTCAGGAAAACGAAAGCACTGCTGAATAAATTAGGTCGTGTCAAAATTAAAATATCATATACTTGCAATAGTAACTGTTTTAGTCTGGGGTGTTACCTTTGTCAATAGTAAAATACTGTTGCAGCATGGAATGGAAGCGCATGAGATTTTTACTCTTCGCTTCCTTTTTGCTTACATCTGTATTTGGACCATTTCGCCTCATCGTTTATGGGCAGATACTAAGAAAGATGAATTTTGCTTTATATTGCTAGGTATCACAGGTGGTTCGCTCTATTTTATCACAGAGAACATGGCAGTGAAGATGGATTATGTAACTAATGTTTCGTTTATTGTTTGTACAGCCCCTTTGCTTACGGCTATTCTGGCTCTTCTTTTTCTAAAAGGAGTTAAGGCTACCAAACCTTTAGTTGCCGGTTCTGTTTTTGCTACTTTGGGTGTAGCTTTAGTTGTGTTCAATGGACATTTTGTGCTAAGGTTAAACCCTTTAGGTGATTTTTTGGCTATCAGCGCGGCTTTTTGCTGGGCTATATACAGTATACTTTTGCGTTTTGTTACAGGGCATTATGGTTCTGTTTTTATTACTCGAAAGGTCTTTTTCTATGGACTTATCACTGTCTTGCCAGTATATATTGTTCGTCCTTGGAGTTTTCCACTAGTGGGCTTTCTGAATGTTGCTGTCTGGGGTAATTTGTTGTTTTTAGGGGTTGTAGCCAGTTTTGTTTGTTTTCTTACATGGAGTTTTGTAAGCAAAAAATTGGGAGCGCTTACAGCAAGCAATTATATTTATCTTAATCCGGTAAGTTCTTTGGCAGCATCTGCTGTCGTGTTGAATGAGCCTATGACAGTTTTGGCTTATGTTGGCTCAGCCCAGATACTTCTTGGCGTATATCTGTCCAATAAGAAATAAAGTCTTCTTATATAAAAAAAAACATTGAGAAAACTTATGATATAACCGTGTAATATAGTATTGAAGTAAACCCCGAAAGTTAGATAAATTCTTTCGGGGTTTATTGTTTGTAAGTAAAGACTTATTTTTTCATATAGAGTTCCTTGAGCTTGTTCTGTAAGTCTTCACCGCGAAGATCTGTGGCAATGATTTTACCTTTGGGATCAAGAAGGACATTTGATGGAATAGAATTGATGCCATAGGAATCATGGGCTGCAGATTTCCACCCTTTTAAGTCACTCATCTGTGGCCATGTCATACCTAAGGCTTGAGTCGCTTTCTTCCAAGCCTCAGCTTGACTGTCAAAAGAGACACCTACAACTTGAAAGCCGTAGGCCGTATGGTAATGTTTATAGGCGTCTACGACATTAGGCATCTCCATGCGGCATGGGCCACACCAGCTGGCCCAAAAGTCTACCAGGGTGTAATGCCCTTTGATGTATTGAGACAATCTTACGGTTTTTCCATTCATATTATTCATTACCAGTTCATGATACATCATACCAGGCTGTCGTTTGCCCAATGCCATGAGTTGAGCTTTAGGATGGCTCATCAGCGGACTGTTGTAGTAGGCAGAAGTGGTATTGCATACAATTTTCAGTTGATCATAATCTAAGTCATAGAAATTTTGTGAAAGAAAGTAGGCCGGCGTATAATCTTGGCGGTGTTGGTCTGTGTAGCGTAAAATTTTGTTTGTTAACTCGCCCTGAATAGCATCCATTTGTTTTTCCAATGCTTTTTTCTGTGTTTTTCCTTCAACTGTACTGGCATCAGCATTCTGCCATTCCTTATAGAGATTTTCTATCTGCTGGTTGCCTTTATCCATTTCTTTCTGGAAATTTGTAAATTCTACGTTAAGGGTAGAACCGGTAACATCATCGTTACTCATATTAATATTCACAGGAGTCTGGTCGTTGATGACTGTGATCATTTTATTTTGATCAATGGCAAATGTCAGAAAGGAATTCAGTTCATTATTGCCACTCGCCGAGAAATTACCATTTTGAACAGCTACAGAGTCTGGAGCCTGGAAATTGCCATTGGTAAAGACATATATTTTTTTTATACTGTCAGGAGTTGTTCCTGTTATATTATAGGCTGTATTTTGCGCCTGTGTACTTGCTGCAAATGATGCAAGCAAAGCAAAGAGTAATGTTTTTTTCATTTTTTATTGAATAGTATTTTGTTTTATATTGTTGCAAATATACAAGTTTTCAATGAAAAAGATCCTGTATTCAAAAAAAAATAGTAATTTTGTAGTCCTATTTTTAGGAAAGAGTGCTTGGTAAACCTCGTAAAAAACAAGAAAATGAAACAAGAACGTCATATGGTAAGCGTGCTGTTTATGCTTTTCAGTGTGCTTTTCTGTGTTTGTCTCATTACGGCAAACGTATTGGAAACAAAGCAAATTCAAGTTGGTTCAATCTCTTTGACAGGAGGACTTATTGTTTTTCCGGTGTCGTATATTATCAACGATTGTGTATGTGAAGTATGGGGATATCGTAAAGCTCGGTTCTTGATATGGCTTGGTTTTGCCATGAACTTCTTCTTTGTCATCCTGGGTGCTGTTTGTGACTGGATTCCAGGAGCACCTTATTGGCATAATGACGCAGGATTTCATGCCGTTTTTGGCTTGGCTCCGCGTATAGCCTTTGCCAGCTTCATTGCTTTTCTGGTGGGAAGTTTTGTCAATGCTTACGTGATGAGTAAGATGAAAATTCATGATCAAGGCCGCCATTTTTCCGCCCGTGCAATTTTGAGTACAGTGTTTGGTGAGAGTTGTGACAGTCTGATCTTTTTCCCTCTTGCGCTGGGAGGTGTTGTTCCCGCGGCAGAACTGCCAAAACTGATGCTCTGGCAGGTGTTTCTTAAAACCGCATACGAAGTTGTCGTTTTACCCATAACTATTCGTGTTGTCAAGGCATTGAAATCCCATGAAGGTGAGGATGTTTACGATGATAATGTATCTTATAATGTATTGAAGATTTTTAATTTATAATTGATCATGGCAGAAAATAAGGAAAACAGGAAAGATGAAGGTTTGACAGCTCTTGGTGCCAAGACAAAATATAGTATGGACTATGCACCGGAGGTTTTGGAAACTTTTCAAAACAAGCATCCTCAGAATGATTATTGGGTACAGTTTAACTGTCCTGAATTTACATCTCTTTGTCCTATTACGGGACAACCGGATTTTGCAGAGATTCGTATCTGTTATATTCCTGCAGAGAGAATGGTCGAGAGCAAGAGTTTGAAACTCTATCTTTTTAGCTTTCGTAATCATGGTGATTTTCATGAGGACTGTGTCAACATTATTATGAAGGATCTTATTCAATTGATGAAACCGAAATATATAGAAGTGACAGGATATTTCACTCCTCGTGGTGGCATCAGTATTTATCCGTATGCCAATTATGGGCAATCAGGAACTAAGTACGAGAAACTTGCGGAATTTCGTTTTATGAATCATAATATGAGTAAATAAGGGGATAGAAAAGGCTTGTGCTGTTTCCTGCTACTTTACGGATAAAGATAGTGCAATAATTGTAAAAAATGTACTTTAGAATGGGTTATTTGAATTTTTTTGCCTAATTTTGCAAGTCATGAATATTCTATATACAAATATTTAGGAAAAAAATTCTATCAAGAAAAAATAAAAGTAAGTTATAAAATGGCAAAGAAAATTCAATTCAGTCTCGTTTATCGGGATATGTGGCAGAGTTCTGGTAAGTTCCAGCCACGTAAAGACCAATTGGCCCGCATTGCTAGTGTAATTATAGATATGGGTTGTTTCGCTCGTGTTGAAACTAATGGTGGTGCATTTGAACAGGTTCAGCTTCTGGCAGGAGAAAATCCTAATGAGGCGGTACGTGCTTTTTGTAAGCCTTTCAATGAGGTCGGTATCAAGACTCATATGCTTGACCGTGGACTGAATGCTCTTCGTATGTATCCGGTTCCTGACGATGTTCGTGCGATGATGTACCGCGTAAAGCATGCTCAGGGTACAGATATTACTCGTATCTTTGATGGTCTAAATGATATCCGTAACATCGCTCCTTCTATCAAGTGGGCTAAGGAAGGAGGAATGACTCCTCAGGGAACTCTTTGTATTACGACGTCTCCTATTCACACTCTGGAATATTATGGCAAACTTGCTGATGATGAAATTGCTGCCGGTGCAGAGGAAATCTGCCTGAAGGATATGGCTGGTATCGGGCAACCTGCTTTCCTTGGCAAACTTACCAAGATGATTAAGGACAAGCATCCGGAGATTATTATTGAATATCATGGACACTCTGGTCCAGGGCTGTCGATGGCTTCTATTCTTGAAGTTTGTCAGAATGGTGCCGATATTATTGATACAGCTATTGAACCTTTATCGTGGGGTAAAGTTCACCCTGATGTGATATCTGTTCAGAGTATGCTGAAGAACGCAGGTTTTGATGTTCCTGAGATCAATATGAGTGCTTATATGAAAGCTCGAGCTTTGACTCAAGAGTTTATTGACGAATGGTTGGGGTATTTCATCAACCCTCAGAATAAGTTGATGTCTTCTCTTCTTCTTACTTGTGGTCTGCCTGGTGGTATGATGGGAAGTATGATGTCAGATTTGGGAGGTATGCGTACAACTATCAACAACCTTCGAAAGAAGAAGGGAGAGGAAGAGCTGAGTATGGATGATTTGCTTATTAAGCTGTTTAATGAAGTTGCCTATGTATGGCCACGTGTCGGCTATCCTCCTTTGGTAACACCATTTAGCCAGTATACTAAGAATATAGCCTTGATGAATCTTCTGACGATGGAGCAAGGCAAAGGCCGTTTCGTCATGATGGACGATAGCATGTGGGGGATGATCCTCGGAAAGAGCGGTCGTGTTCCTGGTAAAATTGATGATGAACTTGTAGCCTTGGCAAAGAAGCAGGGACGTGAGTTTACGGATATTGATCCTCATACACAGCTAAAACCAGCTCTTGATGATTTTAAGAAAGAGATGGATGAGAATGGCTGGGATTATGGCAAGGACAACGAAGAACTTTTCGAATTGGCCATGCATCCTGAACAGTACCGCAACTATAAGAGTGGACAGGCAAAGAAAAATTTCTTGGCTGATTTACAGAAAGCTAAGGATGCAAAACTTGGTGCAAAGATTAGCGTTGAAGAAGCTACAGCTTTCAAGCATGCCAAGGCGGATGCTGTCGTATCTCCTGTCAAGGGCCAGATATTTTGGGAATTCCAGGGAGATGGAGAAGCCGCTCCTGCTGTTGAACCTTATATAGGTAAAGAATATAAGGAAAATGATAATTTATGTTATATCTGTACTTCCTGGGGTGAGTTTGAAGCTATTCCAGCTGACCTGGGGGGCAAACTTGTTGAAATCAATGCCAAGCAGGGTGATAAAGTCCGTAAGGGTGATGTCATTGCTTATATTCAGCGTGACAACGCACAATAATATGACATGGATTATCAAGCAATAATTGATAAATACTATCCGGATGATAACGCGCTCCGTTATATCCTACTCACGCACAGCACGCTCGTCATGAAGCGTGCTGTGCGTATTTGTGATGCTCATCCGGAATTAGGCATGGATCGTCAGTTTATCATAGAGGCTTCAATGTTGCATGATATTGGCATTTGCCGTTGTAATGCTCCTGGTATTCAATGTTTTGGTACAGAACCTTATATACGTCATGGACGGATAGGAGCAGAAATGCTTCGGGCAGAAAAATATCCTCAGCATGCACGTGTATGTGAACGTCATACGGGAGCAGGACTTACAAAGGAGGATATTATTCGTAAAAATTTGCCGTTGCCTCATCAGGATTTCTTACCTGAAACGATGGAGGAAAAAGTAATCTGTTATGCTGATAAATTTTATAGTAAAACTCATCCCGAGCGCGAAAAAAGCAAAGAAAAGGCAGAAGCGAGTCTTGCTGTGTTTGGTGAGGAAGGTTTGAATCGATTCAAACAATGGGAAAAACTGTTTGAAGGATAAGTCTTTATCTTAACTTTTTTGTAATTTTGCACCATCAATGAGAAGAAATTCATTCATAGCGCTGTTTATGCTTGTTGCTATTTTTGTAATGGCAAGTGTGAATACGCCATTCTGGAACAAGAAAAAAAAGAAAGTACTGCAAGATTCTGCTACTGTAGTACAGGATAGTATGGTGCGGGATTCATTAGGCAATATCGTGGTTGATACGGCGAAGATGGATTCTGTACAGAAGGCTATTCTTCATTATAATAAGGAGGTAGATGATAGTGTTCGTTTGGATTCTATTAATCGTAAGAAAGCCGGGGGCATAGATGCGCCTGTCAATTATCAGGCAGAAGATTCGTTGGTTTATGATGCTGGTACAAAGACCGCTCACCTTTATGGTTCTTCACAGGTCGCTTACGAAAATTATAATCTGACTTCCGATCGTATCCGTATGAGCCTTGACAGCAGTATGGTTCATGCTCATGGCACGAAAGATTCTACTGCTGATGGTGGTGTAAAAGGAAAACCTATTTTTAAACAAGGATCTGATGAATACCAGACTGATACTATAGCTTTTAACTTTAAGTCAAAGAAGGCTTTTATTGATAATGTCTATACTAATCAGCAGGATGGTTATCTTTCCGGTATGAAGTCAAAGCGTGACTCTACTGGTGTTATTTACCTGCAGCATGGGCGTTATACTACTTGCGACAAACCTGATCCGGATTTCTATATAGCTTTGTCTCGTGCTAGAGTGCGCCCCGGCAAAGATGTCGTTTTTGGACCAGCTTATCTGGTTGTTGCTGATGTGCCTCTGCCTTTGGCTATTCCTTATGGTTTTTTCCCTTTTACCAAGAGTTATTCCTCTGGTTTTATCATGCCAACTTATGGAGATGAAAGTACCCGCGGATTTTATTTGCGTGATGGCGGTTATTATTTTGCTGCAAGCGATAAATGGGACTTGAAACTTCTTGGTGAAATCTATACTATGGGCAGTTGGGGATTGAGTGCTGCCAGCAATTATAAGAAGCGTTATAAATATTCGGGCAGTTTCTATTTCAGCTATCAAAATACAAAGACGGGTGACAAGGGACTTCCTGATTATTCCAAGCAGACTAGTTTCAAAATTCAGTGGAGTCACCGTCAGGACAGTAAGGCAAATCCTTACAGTTCTCTTTCAGCAAGTGTCAACTTCGCATCTTCTAAGTATGAACGTAACAACTTGACAAGCCTCTATAATCCACAGACTGTCACGCAGAGTACCCGTACTTCATCTGTCAGTTGGAGTACTCAATTTTCAAGCATAGGGATGTCGCTGAGTTCTACGGCCAATGTCACTCAGAATATGCGTGATTCAACTTTAGCGATGACTTTCCCCGATTTGAACATCAATGTTTCGCGTTTTTATCCATTCCGTAGGAAACATCAGGTAGGTAATCAAAAATGGTATGAAAAGATTGCTGTCAGTTATACCGGTCAGTTAAGCAACTCCATCAGTACGACAGAAGATAAATTTTTTCATTCTAATTTGATCAAAGATTGGAAAAATGCTTTTGAGCATACCATTCCTGTCAGTGCCAATTTTACTTTGTTTAATTGTATTAATATTAATCCTAGCTTTAATTTCACTGACCGTATGTACTCCAATAAGATTCTGCGTGGTTGGAATGCAGATACTCAGACTGAAGTTGCTGATACTACCTATGGCTTTTATAATGTATATAATTGGAATCTTGCCGTTTCTGCTTCTACCAAGCTTTATGGGTTCTGGGTTCCTAATCATAAGATTTTTGGAGATAAAATTATAGCTATTCGTCATGTGCTTACCCCTCAGGTGAGTTTTAGTTATGCTCCGGATTTCGGTAGTTCTCGTTATGGTTATTATGATACCTATCAGAAGACAGATGCTAACGGTAATGTTTCGCTGGTTCAATATTCACCTTTTAGTAATGGCCTTTATGGTGTACCGGGGTCTGGCAAAACAGGAAGCGTAAGTTTTGATTTGAGTAATAATATAGAGATGAAGGTGAAGAGCGATAAGGACTCTACCGGTATGAAGAAACTCAGTATTATTGATGAATTGGGAATGGCGATGAGTTATAATATGGCAGCCAAGACTCGCCCTTGGAGTGACCTTTCGATGAGGCTTCGTTTAAAGTGGTGGAAGAACTACACCTTTAACATGAATGCCGTTTTTGCTACTTATGCATACGAACTTGATGCTGATGGCAAACCTTATGTAGGCACTCATACAGAATGGAGTAAAGGCCGCTTCGGTCGTTTTCAGGGTATGAGTCAAAATATCTCTTATACCTTAACACCTGAAAAAATTAAAAAGTTATTTGGTGGGGGTGATGACGATGACAATAAGGGAAAAAAGAAAAATAGTAATGATGATGAAGGAGTAGATACCAATATTGAATCAAATGTTGACGAGGATATGGTCAAAGCCCAGCATGGAGCTCAGAAGAAAGGAAGTAAGGCTAAAACGGATGATGACGGATATATGACTTTTTCTATGCCATGGAGTCTTACTTTTGGATATGGTGTCACGATGAGTGAGAACACTTCTGGAAAGTTCAATACAAACACCATGCGCTATCCGTATAAATTTACTCAGACTTTGAATTTCAGTGGTAATGTTCGTATCAGTGATGGTTGGAATATCAGTTTCTCATCTGGTTATGATTTTGAAAATCATGGATTAAGTATGACCACAGCCAGTCTGCAGCGTGACCTTCACTGTTTCAATATGTCTTGTTCAGTGGTACTTTCACCATATACCAGTTATAATTTCACCTTCCGATGCAATGCATCAACGCTAACTGATGCTTTAAAATATGAGAAGAAGAGTGGGTATAGCAATGCTGTTCAGTGGTATTGATAATTCTGCTTTTTGGAAAAAATATAATAAAACA
>RRZU010810451.1_pt1 | contig 14874 bp, 9 predicted proteins | sample 2165561 | NCBI WGS metagenome assembly RRZU01 (sample SAMN10456909, study PRJNA506462) | wastewater metagenome | isolation source: wastewater sludge | place: USA: Moscow, Idaho
CTTGCGCTGTAGGCTAAAACTGAGCAGATCAGGCATGAAACGCAGGGAATAGCGAGACTATTGCCAAGTTTCATAACGCAATCTGAGAAAGTTTTAGCCACAGCCTGAGCAAAAACAAGCACTGCTTTGTTTGCAGTGCAAGGCGCAGCGAAGGACAAGCATATTTTTCTACTGCTATTTCGTTATGAGTCAGTCATTTAGAATGACTAAATTTCCTGCCTCATGCCTTATATCAGTTAAAAAATATGCGTAGTCGCAAACATAGACGAAGTGTCTACAGCCCCTAAATCTCGACAATAAAAGTAACGCTTAAAAATGTAACAAGAAGAGAGATTGACATGGAAACAGTTCAACCGAAGTCAGGTCTGACTTCAAAAATTATATGGCTTTTGGTCGCTATATTGGGTGCAGTATCTTTTGGGATATTGGCAGTCAGTAGAGGCGAACACGTCAATGCAGTCTGGTTAGTTTTAGCTGCGGTCTGTGTCTATAGCATTGCATACCGCTTCTACAGTTTATTTATTGCCACCAAAGTATTTGAGTTAAATGAGCGACGCTTAACGCCCGCACATCGTTTGGCTGACGGTTTAGATTATGTGCCCACCAATAAAAGTGTGTTATTTGGTCACCACTTTGCCGCGATTGCAGGTGCAGGCCCTTTAGTTGGGCCTATTCTTGCAGCACAAATGGGTTATTTACCCGGCACGATCTGGCTTTTAGTCGGGGTGGTGTTGGCAGGTGCAGTCCAAGACTTTTTGGTTTTGTTTATTTCTACACGTCGTGATGGGCGTTCTTTGGGAGAAATGGCAAAACAAGAGTTGGGTTCATTTGCTGGTGTGATTGTCATGCTGGGTGCGCTGGGCGTGATGGTGATTATTCTTGCCGTACTCGCTTTGGTTGTCGTGAAAGCTTTAACCAATAGTCCGTGGGGCGTATTTAGTATTGCAGCCACCATCCCAATTGCGATTTTCATGGGCATTTATATGCGTTTTATTCGCCCGGGGAAAATTGCTGAGGTTTCCATTATTGGTTTTGTCCTGATGATGATGGGTATTATTTATGGTGAAAATGTTGCACAGCATCCATTCTGGGGGCCTTTATTTACTTTAAGTGGCACAGAATTAACGTGGTGTTTAATTGCCTACGGTTTTATTGCTTCAGTTTTGCCAGTGTGGTTGTTATTGGCGCCACGTGATTATTTATCGACGTTCTTAAAAATTGGTATTATTGCGGGTTTGGCTGTCGGGATTGTGTTTGCAATGCCTGAAATGAAGATGCCTGCGGTGACCCATTTTATTGATGGTACAGGGCCAGTATTTGCGGGTTCATTGTTCCCATTCTTATTTATTACCATTGCCTGCGGTGCGATTTCAGGTTTCCACGCCTTAGTGTCTTCAGGTACGACGCCAAAACTAGTCAATAACGAAAAAGACATTCGGATGATTGGTTATGGCGGCATGTTGATGGAGTCTTTCGTGGCAATCATGGCAATGATTTGTGCCACGGTGCTAGACCCAGGCGTGTACTTTGCCATTAATGCACCCACTGCAGTTTTAGGTACAACGGTGGAAAGTGCAGCAGAAGCGGTACGAAATTTAGGCTTTGTAGTGACTCCTGAGGCTTTAACCATTTTGGCAAAAGAAGTCGGTGAAAGCTCGATTCTGTCACGTACGGGTGGTGCGCCAACGTTTGCAATTGGTATGGCACATATCATCACCGAGATTTTTAATAACCGCTCAATGATGGCATTCTGGTATCACTTTGCCATTTTATTTGAAGCCTTATTTATTTTAACTGCAGTAGATGCAGGCACACGTGCTTGCCGTTTTATGGTGCAAGATACTGTAGGTATTGTTATTCCTGCAGTGAAAAATTCACATAACTTCTTTGGTAACTTGCTTGGCACAGCAGTTGCGGTGGCTGGTTGGGGCTTCTTCGTCTATCAAGGCGTGGTCGATCCTTTAGGCGGTATTAATAGCTTATGGCCTCTATTTGGTATTGGTAACCAAATTTTGGCAGCGATGGCGCTCATTTTAGGTACAGTGATTCTGTTTAAAATGAAAAAAGAAAAATATGTTTGGGTGACGATTATCCCTACAGTTTTCTTGTTCATTACTTCAATGACTGCAGGTTGGCAAAAGATTTTCCACGACAATCCCAAAATTGGTTTCTTGGCGCAAGCAGATCGTTTCAATGCTGCAATTCAACGCAATGAAATTTTAGCACCTGCAAAAACAGTGACTGAAATGCAAACCATTGTCATGTCCAATCAAATTAATGCCGTGTTATGTGGTTTCTTTATGATTGTGGCATTTGTGATGTTGTTCGCTGCCATTGGGGTGATTCGTCGTGCCTTGGCAAGTCCAACACCAACTGTACATGAAGCTGAAGCGATTTATCGTGATCCTGAAACGATTCAGCCGAATAGTGGTCATTAGGAGTGAGCACATGATTAAGCTTAAATTTGCCCAACAGGGTAAAACGGTGATTTACAACATCATTAAAATGACCATCATGTCGCAAAAGGATTTGATTCTGAATCCGAAAAACTGGTCGCGTATCGCTACTTTATGGCAGCGTTTGCAACAAAGTTTTCGTTTAATGGTCGGTGTACCCGATTATCAGAATTATTTGGAACACATGCGTAAGCATCATCCAGATTTAGAAGCCATGGATCCGAAGACTTTTTATCGCTACTGTGTCGATGCGCGTTATCCATCGGCAAAAGGTGGTTTGAAAAAATGTCCTTGTTGATGGATGTTTAGCAGTTTCAGGAGGTTGAGCAGTGTTCTGAAAAGTACTTGAAAGGTGAATCAGAATATCTCTAGGATTTCTTTGGAAATTTAAGAAAACGGTGTATGTTAAAACATACACCGTTTTTTATTGGGGAATAGGGGGAGTGACTGTGATTTGGGGTAAGGAAAAAGTTCAAACGCAACAACACACACAAACACAGCAGCAACTACAACAACAAGTTGAATCTTATGCCGCCAAAATTCAGTCGTTCTTGACTGAAATCAATACGATTATTTTAGATAAAGAACAACAAACCAAACTTGCCTTGAGCTGTCTACTGGCAGGTGGGCATGTACTTTTTGAAGATTTACCTGGTTTGGGGAAAACCACCTTATCTAGTGCTTTAGCACATTTGGCGGGACTCAAATTCCAACGTATTCAATTTACCAATGACATGCTGGCCAGTGATGTGATTGGGGTGAATATGTTTAACCAAAAAGAACATCAATTTGAGTTTAAACAAGGTCCAATTTTTACCCAAATTTTATTGGCCGATGAAATTAACCGTTGTTCACCTAAAACTCAAAGTGCATTACTCGAAGCCATGGAAGAGGGTGCAGTTACGATAGATGGCGTTCGTTATGTATTGCCACAACCTTTTTGGGTAATCGCCACGCAGAACCCGCTGTTTCAAAGTGGTACTTATGCCTTGCCTGAATCACAGCTAGATCGTTTTTTGATGCGTTTATCTTTAGGATATCCCTCACGTTTTGCAGAAAAAATGCTGCTACAGCAAAACTCCAGACATGCACTGATTGCCAGCTTGGCACATGTTTTTACTGAAACTGAAATTTTAAACTTGCAGCAACTTGTGACAGACATCCACGTTTCAGAAGCGGCTTTAGAATATTTGCTGGACTTGGCTGCAGAAACCCGCAAAGAACGTCATGGTTTATCTACTCGCGGGGTTTTGGCTTTAAAGAAAGCAGCCCAAGCACATGCTTTAATTGAACAGCGCAGCTTTATGAGTGCCGATGATATACAAGCGGTATTTGTGGCCGTTGCTGCACATCGTATCGGGCTCAATGAAGCAGAAGCTTTGCATGTGATGCAACAGGTTAAAGTGAGTTAGTGTCATCATGTTAAAGCAGGCATGGCAAAACTGGATCAATTCACGCTTTAAATTTGATCGAAGCAAAACCCTTCAGCAAAAAGATATTTTGGTGTTTATCTATCAGCAAGGTTATTTGTATTTGGTGCTAATTTTGATCACCTTCATAGCAGGCGTGAATTATGGCAATAACCTGATATTAGGTTTTTGCTTTTTGATCAGTGCCATTTTATGCATTAGTTTTTATTTAACTTTTAAGCAATTACATGACTTGCAGGTTGAGGTGTTGACCACTGAAGTGGGGCAAGTCGGTGAAGCTTTGCAATTACAATTGCATTTCAAACAAGACCTTGCTCAAGCACGCTATTTATGGATTAAGACAGACACACAATTAGAAAAAGTCCTGATTCAAGAACTAAAACAACAGTATCAACTGACCATTTATGCAGAACAACGCGGACGATTGGATTATCCAAATTTGCAAATTTATTCGGTTTATCCTTTTGGCTTGGTACGTGCATGGACGTACTTAAACTTGACTCGTCATGCTTGGATTGCTCCACGCAGCATGTCTTTTCGTGCTGAAAATAAACAGCAACAGCAAAGCTTTCAACCTGACTTAGATGAATTTCGCGAGCTACGTGATTTTCAAACGGGCGATTCTTTACAAGCCGTATCGTGGAAGCAAGCAGCACGTGGTCAAGGTTTGTATGTCAAAGTATTTGAACAATATCAAGACCAGCATCATGTCGATATTGCTTATGAACACATGCCTGCAACATCGCATGAAGAAAAATTAAGTTTGATGATGGGTTTAGTAGAGCAATGCGAACAACAACAGTTGATTTATGCCATGTTTTTACCACATGCGACGCTTGAAAAAGGGATAGGCGAGCGACAGTTTAAACAGGCTAGAATCCTTTTGGCACAGGCTTAATGACGATGCATACATCAATTCAGCAATCGATTTTACTCAGTTTATTTCTGATTTTAATCGCACATCTGCAGTTTAGTCCGTTGGCGTTGAGTGTAATTTTTGCCCTCATGTGGCTGATTTTGTTTGTGCATTATCGAAAAAAAACAGCACGTATTTCTAAAACCTTAACCTTTGCTTTGACCATTGCTGCATTAATCAGTATTTTTCTCAGTTATAAAACGCTGATTGGTGTAGATGCTGGAGTGGCATTATTAAGTACATTCTTATTTGCCAAAGCCTTAGAAAGTCACAATAAACTCGACCTGATTATTTTATTTAACTTTGCTTTATTCGTAAGTGCGAGTTCTTTTTTATATAGCCAAAGTATGTGGATGACGGCAATCGTCATTTTATGTTTATTGAGCTGTTTGATTGGATTGTATCGGATTCAGAAAAGTGAATTTGCTGATCCCTTACGCAACACGACTAAGCAAGATGCCAAAAATGATTTAAAGCATGTCGCTAAATTTATTGCATACGCTTTACCATTTTTTCTGTTGCTGTTTTTGTTTTTTCCACGCTTACCCCCCTTGTGGCATGTACCTATACCGGATGCCAAAGGCGTGACAGGAATCAGTGACACGATGTCACCTGGAGATATTGCCGAATTATCGCAATCTTCTGCTTTGGCGTTTCGTATTGTGGGAAATATGCAGCAACTTCCGCCACGTTCAAAACTTTACTGGCGGGCGATGGTGCTAGATCAATACGATGGCCGTACCTGGACCAGTAATTTTAGCAATCACCAACCAATCCAAGCCACGCAATTACAGTCCGAACAAACGAAGTTTGAATATCAATACATTGCAGCAGACCCACGGGTGCAATGGGTGATGGCATTGGAAAAATCTATACCTAACCAACAGGGTTACTTGTTGCGCCGTGACTGGAGTATTATTCCACAGCGGCAAAGTGGCAGAATTCAACCGATAGCTCTGCGGTGGGTGGGTGATTCAGCACAAATTCAGGGTGATCATGGACAGCATGAGCGTTATCGACAATTTAGTCAGCGCTTAAATGTTCAAGTACGCACTCAATCTGATCCGCAGGCACAGCAATTTGCCATGCAGATGTTTGCCCAAAGTCAGCAACAGCCTGAACGCTACGTACACAATGTGTTGCAATGGTATCGTGATCAGGGCTTTAGCTATACCTTGAAACCTGGAACATTGGGACAGCATCGGGTAGATGAATTTCTGTTTCAGTCTAAGCAGGGTTTTTGTGAACACTACGCTTCTAGTTTTGCTTTGCTGATGCGCTATGTTGGAATTCCTGCACGTGTGGTGGTGGGCTATCAAGGGGGCGAACTAGCACCAGATGCGCAAAGTTGGGAAGTACGCCAGCAAGATGCACATGCTTGGACAGAAGTGATGTTGAATCAGCAGTGGGTGCGCATCGACCCGACGGCAATTATCGCTCCACAACGTATTGATGGAGGCATACAAAACCTGATGGCCGAAGATCGCACTATATTGGGCGATAATGCGCAAATTTGGCAGTACCAACATTCAAATTTGATTCGCAATTTGCGTGTGTGGAGTGATTACGCCAGTTATCAATGGCAGAGTAAGGTGGTGGGCTATGATGCAACATCTCAACGTCATTGGTTTGGGCGATTGGGTTTGGATTCGAGTTATGCATTGGTGATCGTGCTAATTTCGGGTATTGCGCTGTTGTTACTCGCATACTTTGGTTGGATTTATTGGAAAAAGCATCAGAACAGTTCTAGGGTTGATCGAGCTTTGCAGAGGTTTTCCAAAACTTTACCATTGGAGTTACAAAAACAGGATGCTGAAACTGTAACTGCGTGGATGCAGCGCTTGGCAGAGCTTGTGGATGATGATGAGCAAGCAGCTTTTAAGCGGCTTGCTTTGTGGTATCAACGCTATATTTATGCTGTGGATTCTCAGCCTGTTTCTGAATCGTTATTTTTTGATTTGCTTAAAACTTGTGCGGATGCTTTAAAAAAGCGTAGAAAGGACTTGTCTTAAAAAACAAAACTGAATATGATGCGAAGCACTTTAGGCGTATAGCTCAGTTGGTTAGAGCGCTACGTTGACATCGTAGAGGTCTCCAGTTCGAGTCTGGATATGCCTACCATATACATATCAAAGGTTTGCAAGGAATTTCATGTACTTGCAAGCCTTTTTTTATTGCCTTTAGCTTGTTGCATATGTTGCCAAAGTTGCTATTTAGATACACTTAAAACTTAATTTGTGTCAGGATTTGTGTCAGAAAGATCAGTATAAAAGCATCACCTCCGTATCAACCGCTCCCAACAGCCAGGAGTATTGAACTCCCCAGTGACCTAACAATATCCCTAATTCTTGGAATATTCGTATTATTTTAAAAGTGAGAATCCAAGTTCTTCATCAACATGGCAACACCCTCAACATCCAACAAAACAACCAGCAGCTCAGCACCCATGGAACAGCTTTAATATCGGCAAAGATGCCGCAGTTAACTTCATCCAGCCGAATAAAAGTGCAGTCGCCATTTTGAGTTGGAACTACAGAAGAGGAAAGAGGAGTCTATATCACAGTCATCTCAAGAAATTTCTCTTGAAGTACAAGTTAACCCTGAATATTAAAGTCAAAAATGTATCAAAGCAGAAAATTTCTATGGAGCAGCTACCAAATACATGCTTAGATTGCGACATTTAATCAAGTCTGAATTGGCAGAGGGTGGCTCTATTTTTTTAATCTTTGTGCAATACAGCTTCATAATAGTGCAACTGCATTTAAATTGAATCAAAACTTACCATTCAGCCTTATATTTAGTGTGATAAAACCTTAAAAACGTAATACTAAATTGGCATGTCATTTGCTTTTCTTAAGCCTAATAAAGTGATCTAGGGTTCCGATACATGAAAACTCATGTGTGTCTGAGACCGAGAGTTCACGGCTTAAGTTTCAAACTCAAGCTACACGGAGGGATAAAAGCCCGGGAGGTAATCCGTAACGATTGGGGGAGATGCATATGAGCATAACAACTTATCATGAAGATCAGGTTTTGTGGACTGAACGCTTACCGGGTGGACATCACTGGTCAGCACGCATTCAGCGTGGCGCCGTATTACAACTAAAATCCTTAGGCAAACATGCCAATGTCGCACTGTACTGTGTCAATGCTGAGGACAAACTCGAACGTTATAACATGCCAGATAGTCTCAAGGCACAACATACTGCATTTTTAAGTACAGGCAATATTTTAGCTTCTGACCTAGGTCGCGCGATGATCTCGATTGTCAAAGATGATCACGGTTGGAACGATGCTTTTTGTGCACCAAGCACCGCACAGCAAATTGAACAGCAGTTTGGTTCAAAGACGTTCCAAGACGCACGTAACGACATGTACCGTAATGGCAAAGACAGTTTATTGCTCGAGATGACTAAATACGGTTTATCGGCGACAGACCTGAGCAGTACTTTAAATCTCTTTTCTAAAGTTAAACCCGATGACAATGGCAATTTATCTTACGTCGCTTCTGACAATACTGATCAAGTGATTGAACTACGCTTTGAAATGGACTGTTTAGTTTTCTTATCTTCTGCACCTCATGCGCTAGATAACAGTACTGAATATACCCCAGCGGATATTCAACTTTCCCTGTTTAAGGCTTTGTCTTTAGGTGACAGCGATGTTTGCCGTGATTCATGCCCGCAAAATCAGCGTGCTTTTCAAAACAATAATCGTTACTACGCTTTAAGTGCTTAAGGGGAATAGATCATGACTGCATTAGCCAATTTAAAACAAGAGTTAGAAAAATCAGTATTGAGCGAAATCTGTCCTGCTGGTGAAGCATGGATGTGCGAAGTAAAAAAAGGACAGTATTTCCGTATCGTCGATCTGGAAGGTAATCAGGCTGTAGACACGCTATTTATCTCAGCTTCAAATCCTGAAGAGCGTTATAGCGCAACCGATACTTTAGCGATTAATCAGCAAATTTATTTAGAAAAAGGTACAGCGTTATACACCAACTTTGGCAATAAAATAGCCACCATCCACGATGATAACTGCGGTCGCCACGACACTTTGGGCGGTGCATGTTCATGTGAAAGCAACACCGTTCGTTATAGCTTAGATAAATACCCAATGCACAGTTGCCGTAACAATTTCATGATTGCGCTGTCGCAACATCCAATTGCCAAAAAGCACGGCTTAAACGTGCGTCATATTGGGCCAAATATTAACTTCTTTATGAATGTGCCTGTTACCAGTGAAGGGCATCTTAAATTTGATGATGGTATTTCTGCACCGGGTAAATATGTCGAGATTAAAGCAGAGATGGATTTGATCGTGCTGATCTCCAACTGTCCTCAGCTCAATAACCCATGTAATGCCTATAACCCAACCCAAATTCAATTGATTATCCGTGAAGGCGAGGAAGCATAAAATGTTTAATAAAGTTCTTATCGCCAACCGTGGTGCCATTGCCTGTCGTGTGATTCGTAGCCTGAAAAAGTTGGGCATCCAATCTGTTGCAGTCTATTCCGAAGCAGACCGTGATTCATTGCATGTGACCTTAGCGGACGAAGCAGTGTATATCGGCGAAGCACCTGCCAGCCAAAGCTATTTAAATGTCGAAAAAATTCTGGAAGTCGCTAAACAAACTGGTGCGCAAGCGATTCATCCGGGTTATGGCTTTTTGTCTGAAAATGCTGAATTTTGTGATTTGTGTGAATCACAAGGCATTGCCTTTATTGGTCCGAACTCAGCACAAATGCGAGCTTTTGGTTTAAAACACACCGCACGTGAATTGGCGATTCAAGCGAATGTACCTTTACTGCCTGGTAGTCAGTTATTGGCAGATGAAGCTGAAGCATTATTAGAAGCTGAACGTATTGGCTATCCAGTGATGTTGAAAAGTACCGCAGGCGGTGGCGGGATCGGCATGCGTCTGGTGTGGAACGAGGATGAACTGAAAGATGCCTTTGCAACGGTTTCCTATTTGGCTCAAGCCAACTTTAAAGATGCAGGATTATATTTAGAGAAATTTGTCCAAAATGCCCGACATATCGAAGTGCAAATTTTCGGTGATGGTCAAGGTCAGGTCATTGCACTTGGTGAGCGTGATTGTTCGGTACAACGTCGTAACCAGAAAGTGATTGAGGAAACGCCTGCACCACACATCAACGATGAACAACGTGCCTATATCCAAAATGTCGCCATTCAACTGATGCAGTCAGTGAACTACCGTTCTGCGGGTACAGTTGAATTTGTAATGGATACCGATACGCAAGAATTCTATTTCCTTGAAGTCAACACCCGTCTGCAAGTTGAGCACGGTGTAACGGAGCAAGTCTTTGGTGTTGATTTAGTCGAATGGATGGTGACCCTTGCCAGCGGTGACTGGACGGCACCAACTGAGAAACTTGAATCTAAAGGTCATTCGATTCAAGTGCGTTTATACGCCGAAGACCCAATCAAAAACTTCCAGCCAAGTGCAGGACTTTTAACGCATGTTAAGTTTGATGCCAATGCGCGTAATGAAACTTGGGTAGAAACAGGCTCAAATGTTTCATCCTTCTATGACCCAATGATTGCCAAAATCATCGTCACAGCAGATGATCGTGACTCTGCCATTCAAGCCATGACCGAAACTTTGGCCAAAACTTCCGTTGCAGGGATTGAAACAAATCTTGAATATCTACAAAACATTATCGACTGTGATGTATTTAAAGCAGGCACACAAACCACACGTTTCTTAAATACATTTGAGTGGAAAACCCAAAAAATTGAAGTCCTACAAGCTGGTATTCAAACTGCTGTGCAAGATGTCACAGGGCGTTTGGGCTATTGGGATGTCGGTGTGCCACCATCAGGTGCGATTGATCCACTATCTTTAAATGTGGCAAACCAACTGCTTGGCAATGCCTATAACACCGCAGGGTTGGAATGTACCTTGCAGGGTCCTACCTTAAAATTCCATTGCGATAGCCAGATTGTATTGGCAGGTGGTGATATGCCATCGACTTTGGATGGTGTGACTGTGCCAATGTGGCAAACTGTGAATGTGCGCAAAGGTCAAATCTTAAAATGTGGCAAAATCGCCACAGGTTGCCGTACTTATATTGGCATTAAAGGTGGTTTGAATGTGCCTGAATACTTAGGTTCACAAGCGACGTTTACTTTAGGTCAGTTTGGCGGTCATGCAGGGCGTAACTTATTGATTGGCGATATGCTTCCAATCACAGCATTTACATCGAATGACATCAATGCACTAGCGCCTGAACAGATCCCAACATTCAGCCATGAATGGGAAATTGCCGTGATGTATGGTCCACATGGTGCACCTGATTTCTTTACCAAAAATGATATTGATACTTTCTTTGCCAATACCTTTGAGATTCACTTTAACTCCAGCCGTACCGGTATCCGTTTAATTGGTCCAAAACCTGAATGGGCACGTGAGGATGGGGGTGAAGCGGGTCTGCATCCATCCAATATTCATGACAATGCTTATGCGATTGGTGCCATCGACTTTACAGGCGATATGCCAATTATCCTCGGTCCAGATGGCCCAAGCCTAGGCGGTTTCGTGTGTCCAGCGGTAGTGATCAATTCTGAGCTTTGGAAATTGGGTCAACTCAAAGCTGGTGACAAAGTCAAGTTTGTCCCTGTGAGTTATCACCAAGCCAAACTTTTAAATGAAAAATATCATGCGCAGCTAGAAGCGACCGATACGCAAGCGGCGACATTTGATGAATCGTTCTATCCTGAACTTTCTACGCTGAACAATGCCGTACTCGATACCTTAGCAGGTCTAAACGGTGCGCCTGATGTGGTCTATCGTCCTGCTGGTAATAACTATATGTTGGTGGAATATGGTGAGCTGGTTTTAGACCTGAACTTACGTTTCCGTATTCATGCCTTGATGCAATGGGTTCAACAGCAAAATATTGAGGGCATTATCGACCTGACGCCGGGTATTCGTTCACTGCAAATTCATTTTGATTCGATCAAGCTTGATCAACTTGATTTACTCCGTTTGCTGCAAGTGGCTGAAGCAGAACTGCCTGATGTGACCGAGATGCAAGTACCATCTCGTACTGTGTATTTGCCGCTGGCTTGGGAGGATTCACAAACGCAACTCGCAACTGAACGCTATATGCAAACCGTGCGCCCAGATGCGCCGTGGTGTCCAGATAATATCGAATTTATCCGTCGTATTAATGGCTTAAAAGACAAACAAGCCGTTAAAGATGTGGTCTATGACGCCCGTTACTTGGTTATGGGTTTGGGGGATGTGTACTTGGGTGCGCCTGTGGCGACCCCGCTTGATCCACGTCAGCGTTTAGTCACCACCAAATATAACCCTGCACGGACGTGGACGCCTGAAAATGCCGTGGGTATCGGTGGAGCCTATATGTGTGTTTACGGTATGGAAGGTCCGGGTGGTTATCAGTTTGTGGGTCGTACCACACAAATGTGGTCACGCTACCGTAAAAATGCTGACTTTGAACAAGGTAAACCGTGGTTACTGCGCTTCTTTGACCAAATTAAGTTTTATGAAGTATCTGAAGCTGAACTGATGCAAATGCGTGAGGACTTCAAAGCAGGTCGTTTAAAATTGCGTATTGAAGAAGGTGTATTGAACTTAAAAGAATACAATGACTTTTTAACTGAAAATCAAGAATCCATTTCAGCATTCAAGTCTGTACAGCAATCCAACTTTGATGCAGAGCGCCGTCGCTGGCATGAAGCTGGTCTTGCGGAATATGTGTCTGAAAGTTTAGATGCTGTGGATGATGGTGAAGGGGTTGAAATTCCTGATGGTGGCTGTGCGGTGGAATCGCATATGCCGGGTTCAATTTGGAAAATTGAATGTCAGTCAGGTGATATTGTGGAAGAAGGTGCAACGCTTGCAGTGATTGAAGCGATGAAGATTGAGATTCCAATTATTGCGCCTGAACGTATGCGTGTTGATGCGATTACTATTGAAAAAGGGCAAACGGTAAAAACGGGGCAGGTGTTGTTTACGTTGGCGCCGGTGGCTTGATGAGTTGGAAATAAAAAAAGACCGCTTAAGCGGTCTTTTTTTATAAAGAAAAATAATAATTTTTAATTTTTAGTGCCATAAGTTTTCGCCTTTTTTCTAAAAAATCAAAATAATTATCAATAGTCATAGTTTCAATTTCTTTAGGAATACAATGTGATTCAAAGTTGCTTATTAATTCATTTTCAGTTGTGATACCAGAAATCGAAACTTGATTTGTTTTAATTTGATTTCGAATAATGGAGAAATATTCTTGAGGTGATTGTTTCCCCACTTTGATATTAATATCTTGTTGCATATAAACATAATTGGCAATCTGATTATACTTACTTCGATCTAACCCCGCACTTTTTAGGTATTCTTTAGGGAAAAGATGATGAACATCGCCTCTATGCTCAATCATGTGACCAACTGTGATATCTTTTGATAAAAAACCTAAATCATTTTCTTTTACTTGAGAGGCTAAAAAAACATGGAAGTACGGACTACTGCCAACAGAAGTATCCAAACTTCTAGGGAGTGACGAGTTCCAGAAGGCTTCAGAAAGCTCACTTTCTTCTTTCTCTTTTAAATACACATCAAAAGATTTTTCAGATATTTGTTTAATATCATAGTCAATTGTACTTTCAGGAGAGGCTGAGTAACGTCCTGTTAAGATGCTATACACGAGCCAGCGTTTAACATGACTTTCAATTTGTACAGAATTTACACCTAAGTCTTTTAGTTTTAAATATAAGATATAAGCAAAGTTTAAAGCATTCTGTGAACGTAATAATTTGGGTGATATGAACCCAGCAGATTTGACAATCATTAAAAATCTTTTAAAGTTGGTTTCATTAATAAAATTATGAACACCAATCTTTAATATACGATATGACTCTGTTGATATATCGGATTCGAAAGTTCGAGTTTCGAAATTACGACCTGAAAGTAAACTTACAAGATCAGAAAGACGTCCTCGATTAAATTGTGATGTAAAAGCAACTCTTAATAAATCATTGTAACTTGGATCATAGAGATCTTCATTTTCTTTTTTCAGCCAAACCATTTTTTGATAATAGTCAGTTTGGGCAAATTCAGGATCATAATCTTCAATATGTTTATAGAAATCAGGGGAAATTGCTAAATGACAAAAATAATCGATCGCCTTTCGTAATGTATTTCCATCATTTTCAGTATCAGAAGCAATTTTACTCATCGCAAAGTCAGCTTGACTAAGTACAACACCCTTAGAGTTGATACGAATAAAGATTTCAGTAACAGTTTCAATATCGAGCTCTGGAGCTAACTCAATCATTCCAATAGGTTTTTTAGTGATACTGATTAAACGAGTGAAGGCATTTTCAATTTGGTCTTCATCGGCATCTGGATTTTGTTTTAAATATTCACGTACAAGTTTGATTAGGCTAATTTTCCCTGAAAAAGCATCATGAATATCTGATAGCCATGTTTTATCTTTTAAAATTGCTGGGTTTTGTACTTCAAATTTTTCTTCAATAGGATTGAAGGAAATTTTTATTTTTACACGTTGATAACTTTTATTAATAACATATTGCCCTAGAATACCTGCTGTTAGGGCAGTTATTCGTTGTTGACCATCAATAAGGACTTTTTTACCTTCGCTTAAGGTACCGTCTTTCAATTTTACATTCGGGTTTTTCCAAGCGATTACATAACCAATAGGGAAGCCTTGATAAAGGCTATCCATCAAATCACGGACCTTTGAGCTATCCCAAACAAATGGACGTTGGATTTCAGGAATTGCAATTTCACCTGATGTAACCCACGAAAGAATATTTTCAATTAAGTATTGGTTAACCGTATATTTTTGCATGAAAAATTTTATAGAGTGTTGTCATTAAAATTGCAGTAAAACTAGCATAGATTAAAAGAAATCTGAATGTTTTTTAATGGCGGATTCAAGCGGCAAGTGCAACAGTATAAAAACCAGCCATAACTTCACTCGGTGTATACCAACCTAGTGTTTTTCTAGGACGATGGTTGAGTGCAAATTCTATCTGCTCTATTTGTTCGTTTGACACGTCATCAAAC
>RRZU010040666.1_pt1 | contig 14870 bp, 14 predicted proteins | sample 2165561 | NCBI WGS metagenome assembly RRZU01 (sample SAMN10456909, study PRJNA506462) | wastewater metagenome | isolation source: wastewater sludge | place: USA: Moscow, Idaho
AATTCTATCTTTTAATAATCTTGAATATATATCATAGGATCTTTCTCCCCTACTCGTTTGTTCTACGACTATTGGAACTAAAGCCATATATATTACCTCCTAAACCAATCTTTAAATAAACTTAGTATTCTCTAATAAGAAATCTAATGTCTTTTCTCTTGTTATACCCTTATAAAGATAGTCTAAATCTCCCTTTTTCATATCCTCTTTAAATTTATCTACATCTTCTTGACCATATTGTTCTGCCATTTCTTCTAATCTCTTATCTAGGTCTTCCTCTGTAGATTCAATTCCCTCTGCAGTAGTTATTGCATCTAATACTAAATCTGCTTTAACTCTATGTTCTGCGGAAGGTCTTATATTATCTTTAAAACTATCTAAAGTACTACCTGTTAATTTGAAATATTGCTCAACATCAATCCCTTGCATTTGTAAATTATATGCAAAGTCATTTAATTCATTTTCAATTTGATTTTCAACCATAACTTCAGGTAAATCCATTTCAGCATTTTCAACTATTTTTTCAATTAATTTATTACGATTTTCAACATCTGCATTTTCTTCTGAAGTTTTAACTAATTTATCTTTAATATCATTTTTGTATTCTTCTAATGTATCAAATTCTGAAACATCTATAACAAATTCATCATCTAATTCTGGTAATTCTTTTTCTTTTATTTCATTCACTTTAACTTCAAATTTTGCTTCTTTACCTGCTAATGAGTCTTCTTGATAGTCTTCAGGGAAAGTTACAATAACTTCAACTTCTCCATTTTTTTCACTACCTATTAATTGATCTTCAAATCCTGGTATAAATGCTCCTGAGCCCAAAGTCAATTCATGATTTTCAGCTTCTCCACCTTCAAAAGCTTCTCCATCAACAAATCCTTTGAAATTAATATCTAAAATATCTCCATCTTTAGCTGCTCTATCTTCTACTGGGATTATTCTAGCATTCATTTCTCTAATATAATCTATTTCTTTGTTTACATCTTCTTCTGTTATTTCTTTTCTGGACTCTTCTATTTCTAGACCTTTATAGTCTCCTAATTTAACTTCTGGTTTAACAGTTACCTCTACATTAACTTTAATGTCTTTTCCTTTTTCAATCTCACCAATATCAACATTTGGCATATCAACTGGTTCTAATGCTAATTCTTTTATAGCTTCATCATAAACTTCTGGTAATATTTCATTTAATGCATCTTCATAAAATACTTCCTTGCCATAGTTCATTTCAATAATTTGTCTAGGTACTTTTCCTTTTCTAAATCCTGGTATTGAAAAATGCTTTCTATTTTTTATATATACATTATTTATTGCCTTTTCAAATTCCTTACTTCCAATTTCCATACTAAATACTGCTTTGTTATTTTCCTTTTTTTCTAAAACAGAGTTCATTATAAAATCCCCTTCCCACTATCTAATTTATTATTTTTAATAGACAATATCACATTATCTATGAAATTCATTAGCATAACTAGATTATCATACCATAGAATTATATCATATAACAGTTAAATGTCCAATTCAATAGCTTATATGAGAAATATTTTTAATTTCCATATTTTATCCATTAACTATTTTACCATAATGAATTTAAATTTAAACATTTCTTTTAAATTATTTTATTATTATAAAAAGCCTTTACTAATTAGTAAAAGCTTTTTCACAATTAATCCTCTTCTTGATCAGTTAATATCACTGGCCCATCCTTTGTTATTGCTATTGTATGTTCATATTGAGCAGATAATGAACCGTCAATTGTTCTAGCAGTCCAACCATTGTCATCCATTATTGTATCAAAGTCACCAATATTAATCATAGGTTCAATTGTAAATACCATTCCTTCAGTAATTCTTGCTCCTCTACCTGCTTTTCCATAATGAGGAACTTGTGGTGATTCGTGAATATCTTTTCCTATGCCATGTCCTACAAAATCTCTTACCACAGAATATCCCTTTGGCTCTACATAAGATTGGATTGCATTTGAAACATCACCAATTCTATTACCTATAACTGCTTTCTCTATTCCTTTATATAAGGATTCTTTTGTTACATCCATTAAATCTTGGGCTTCTTTTGAAATTTCTCCAACTCCATATGACCATGCAGAATCTGCCAACCAACCATCTAAATTAACTACCATATCTATTGTAACAATATCTCCCTCTTTCAGTGCTTCATTCCTTGGAAAACCATGGCATATTTCATCATTTATTGAAGCACATGTTGCGTATTTGTAACCTTGATAACCTTTTTGCTCTGCTGTAGCATTATTTTCTTCTAATACTCTTTCCACATATTCATCAATTTCCATAGTAGTAATTCCTGGTTTTATCATCTTTTTTATTCCCTTATGAATATTAGCTAATATAATACCCGCTTCTTTCATTTTTTGTATTTCTTCTTCTGTTTTTATAACTATCATTTAATCATTCTCCTTGTTTATTAATTCATTAAACATCTTATTATCCCTTAAACTGTCAAAATCACTATCTTTTAAAATATATGCTATATTATCAGAATTTAAACTAATAACAATTTTTAAATCATCTAATGCCTCTTCAATTTTATTCAGTATAGAATAAGAGCAAGCTCTATTATAATACAAATAATCTATTTTAGGATTATATTTTATCCCATTTGATAATATTCGAATTGCTTCCGTATAATTTTTATCCTCTATATATATTGCAGATATATTTAAATAAGAATAACCATAGTATGGGTTTTCACTTATAGATTTAAAATAATATTCTAATGCCTCATCTTTTTTATTTATTCTGCCTAGTATTACTCCTTTGTTAAACAATGCCTTAAAATATATTGGATTTAATTCTAAACTTTTTTCAATAAGAGTAAAAGCCTCATTATAATCGCCAATTTCTTCATATAGAGAGGATAGATTATTATATACCATATAATCATAAGGATTTATTTCTATAACTTTTTTATAGTACAAAATTGCCTTTTCTTTCTCTCCAATCTCATCATATATATTTGCAATATAGAAAAAGGCTCTGTCATATAACGGGTCTATCTCTGTGGCTTTAAAATAATAATACAATGCACTATCTAAATCTTCCATTCTTTCATACATTGTAGCCGCTCCATAATATGCTCCTGACTGTTCTTTGTTGAGTTCTATTATTTTTTTATAATGCATTAAACTTTCATAAGGTAAATCCATTTCATCATAGATAAATGATATATTAAACAATATTTCAATTTTCTCATCTATCTTACCATAATCATATGCTTTTTTATAAAGTTTTAAAGCATTTATAAAATCTCTATTCTCATAAAAACTATCCGCCATTAATATATAATTATTATATTTTTTCTCCATATTTATTGTGTTCATCTATCACACCTCTTAATATTATCTATAACTATATTACATAAGATGAAAACAATAGTCAAAGAATATAATATAGATTTTAATAATAGTTATTATGATATAATATATATAAATGTAGATATAAAAATTATACCCTAGTATTTTAATTAAAATACTATATTTAATATCTATTTAACTTACTATTAATATATTAAACAAGATTAAAGTTTATATTAAGGGAGATATATATGATAAAAATGATCGTAACAGATTTGGATGAAACACTATTTACCACAGAAAAAACTATATCAGATTATACTTTAGATATTTTTAAATCTGCAAAAGATAGTGGCTACAAATTATTATTTGCTACTGCTAGAGGTAAGAGTACAGAGTCTTTAGTTCCATATGAACTATTTAATGGATATGTACTTATGAATGGAGCAAGGGCATATCTTGATGGAAATAAAATTTATGATAGGACAATTGAAGCCGATTTAATTTATGATTTTTTAAAATTAATTAATGAAAATAATATTAAATTAGTAGCAGAAATAGCAAATTCTAGCTATGCAAACTATGATGCAAGTCTATATTGGAAAAATGTAGAACCACTTATTATTAATAATTTCTCTTTTCTTCCGGGAAATTCAGATAAATTATATGCATTAATTGAAGATGATAAGCAAGTAGATAAAATTAATGAAATACTACCTGATTTTTTATATATGCATGTTTCTAAAGATAAAATGGGTATGATAATGCATAAAGAGGCAACTAAAAAAAACGGCATACTTGCCATTAGTAATTATCTAAATATAAAGAAAGAAGAAATTCTTGTATTTGGAGATGATACCAATGATATAGAAATGCTTGAATACTTTGGAACTGGTGTGGCAATGGATAATGCATTAGATATTGTTAAGAATGTTGCTGATTATACAACATCTACAAACAATGATAATGGCGTTGCAAAGTGGATTGAAAAAAATCTACTCTAATACCTAGCTGCAGTATTTCCAGTCAAGATTGAAGATTTAAGTATTTTCTGATAAAATATTTATATTAAATTGAAAGGATGTGTTAGAATGAAGTTTTTAATTGGTAATGCAGGTAATGTAAGTATTATACCTGTTTTCAAAGAAACAGAAGAGCTTAATGAATTTAACGATTTATTTAAATTTATAAAAGAAAAAGAATATTTTAAAGGAGATAAGGGTGAATTATACTCTGACCTTTCTTTAAATAGTAAAAATATAATAATATTAGGTTTAGGTGAAAAAGCTAAACTTGATAATGAAGTATTAAGACTTGCTTTCTTTAATGTTGCTAAAGAATTAGAAGCATATAAAATTGAATCAACTAAGTTAGTTGTTGAAAAATATGGTGACTTAGATTTAGAAGAAAGTCAAAGAGCAATAGTAGAAGGATTCCTTCAATCAGAATATAAGTTTAATAAATTCTTAACTAGTGAGAAAGACAAGGAAGCTTATTTAAAATTAGTTTATTTTGATTGTGATGAAGCAAGTGAAGAAATTGTTGAAAATGCTATTAGAGAATCAGAAAATATTATGGAAGGTGTTAATTTAGCAAGAGACTTAGTTAATGAGCCTGCTATGTATATGACTCCTACAAAATTAGCTGATACAGCTAAAGCTGAATTAGATCCCCTTGGAGTTGATGTGGAAGTATTTGGAAGAGAAAAAATTGCATCACTTAATATGAAAGCATTCTTAGCAGTAGCACAAGGTTCTAACGAAGAACCTAAGTTTATTGTTATGACTTATAACGGAGACCCTGACTCAAAGGAAAAGACTGCATTAGTTGGAAAAGGTTTAACTTATGACTCAGGTGGATATTGCTTAAAATCCCCAGCTGGTATGGCTACAATGCATTGTGATATGGGTGGTTCAGGTGCAGTTATTGGAGCTATGAAATCCATAGCTAAATCAGGACTTAAAAAGAATGTTGTTGCAATAGTTGCTGCTTGTGAAAATATGATTTCAGGTCATGCATATAAAACTGGAGATTTAATTGGTTCAATGGCTGGTAAAACTATTGAAGTTGGTAATACAGATGCTGAAGGTAGATTAACATTAGCAGATGCACTATACTATGCAGCTACAATTGTAGAGGCTGATAAGATAATTGACCTTGCTACATTAACTGGGGCAGCTGTTGTTGCATTATCAAATATTCATACTGCAGCTATCACAAATAATAGAGAATTAATGAATGATGTAAATAATGCTAGTGATGAAGCTGGTGAATTAGTTTGGGAATTACCAAATAATGATTTATATAGAGAATTAATAAAGAGCAAGAGAGCTGATTTAAGTAATACTGGTAAAGGTGGGGCTGGTACTATAACAGCAGGATTATTCTTAGAAGAATTTGTTGAGAATAAACCTTGGGTTCATTTAGATATTGCTGGAACTGCTTATTACGATTCACCAAGAGGATATATACCTCAATTTGCTACAGGAATGCCTGTTAAAACATTATATTATTTAGTAAAAAATTATTAAATGGAAAATTAAAAAGCTAAGCGATTGCTTAGCTTTTTTTAATTCTTATTTTTTATATAATTTATTATAATTAATATAATACTAAAGTACCTTTATATATTTCATCAAATTTATCCTTAAATTCTTTTGTTTGAGTTATATCTATAGCATCTTTAACCCATTTTTCATCTTTAGAATTATCATCAATCACTATACCAACAGGATAGTCTTTCTTCAACATATTTTCAACTAGAAAATTCTTGGCATCTAGTCCATAGTCTAGTGCATTTTTAGCATTAACTACTACAGCATCAACATCCTTAATACTACCCATTGTTTGAGTAATTTCTGTTTCTATTAGCTCGATATTTTTAAAATTCTCTTTTATATCCATTAAACTATAAAATTATCCACTTTTTTCATTTAATTCAATTAATTTATTTTCTTCTAACAACAATAATGACAATTCTAAGTTTGTTGGATCACCAGGAATTGCAATTTTTGCACCATTAGGTAGTGAATCCAGACTTTCATAATTCAATGAATACATTGCAGTTCTAGAATAAAATATATAAGGTTCCATTGTCAACAAATTACTGTCATGCTCCTTGTTAAATTTTTCTATCCAAGGCTTATGATTGAAAATAAAAGCGCTAATATCTCCTTCCATACATGCCGTTGCTGCTAGATGATTTCCATCAAATATCATCATTTCTACTGAATATCCTTTGCTTTCCAATCCTTCTTTAATCATGTTCAATATGGGTTCTGAAAAATTTCCTCCTCCTAAAATTACTTTATCTTTTAAAGCATCATTATTTGCTTTACAACCTGTGAAAGTCAATAATATTAAAAGTGTTAATAGTAAAAATACATTATTTTTTAATTTCATATGCTCCTCCTATATTTTAGTATTTAAAAAAATGTTTTTTTCTTCTTCCGATAATCCCCTATAACCACCATCATCATAATTATTTTTATATTTAATTTCATATTTATTGGATATTTTTAATTTTTTTAGTTTTTCTTCAATTCGCTTCTTATTCCCATCTCTTTCAAATGGATTAACTGTTTGTAATATACCTTCAATTACTCCAGCTAAATAGTTAAATGGTATTCCTATTGCTATTTCACCTTCACCCCATTGACATAGTAGTCTTGTCCCTGGGCACAGAAAAGAAATATTTATCTTGTTTAATTCAAATGGTATAGAAGTAACTTCTTGACATATAGCTCCTAAGCCTATAGCTTCAAATCCATCATGGTTTCCATAATTATAACTATACCCATGTAAAATTCTCATGATATTAAATGAATTAGTAATTATTATAACTATATCTGGATTGTTTATGAACTTATTCAACGGACCCACTGCTACACCATAATTTACATTTAAGCAATGTACAGTTTTTCTAGATACACTTCTGCTTAAAGATAAATTACTAAACCCTTTATAGTCTTTCCTTCGAATACCTGATAGATCATTGAGATCTGAAGGTATCATACCTAATGCTCTTGCCGATCCTTTACATGCGAAATTCAATCCCGATATTTTTTCAGATTTTCCTTTTGAAGCATCCCTTACTATTGTACAATATGCTTTTTTATGCTTCTGTTCTTTAAATAAATTTGATTCGAATTCATTTTTGTTACTAAACAATTTTATACCAACTACTTCTCTATCTAATTCTAATAAACTATGTAATAAATCAGATAACTCCTTATAATTATTATCCATAAATAACCTCCCGAATTTATATTAATATTTAATATAATAAGCAAATTCTAAATAATAGTTAGTCCATACTAAAACAATACTTGATAGATAAATTTTTTATTAATACTTCTAAAATTTCTTAAAACCATATTAATACTATTTTTTATTATCATATTTCCAATTAGATTTATCTAATTTTTTTATTATTCCAATGATATAACTTGTAAATTCTTCTAATAATATTTCACCTTTTTCTTTAGTTGCATGTATAGAGTCTCCTGTAGTTCCTGTTTTACTTACTTCGCTAATATCCCATATAACCATATTCCCATATTTGGATAATTCATAGACATCTTTATGGATTTGACAACATGCTCTATCTTGATGAACAAGATTATTTTCTATAGCAAGCATTAAAGATGTTTCAGCTTCACCTCCATGCCCTTTACCGTCTACTGTTTTATAATTATTTTTTAAAACTGTTCTCGAATAATACCACCAACCTGGAATTATTAATATAGTAGAATCTCTATATATATTTTTCACATTTCTTGCTGCAATTTCTAATGCAGGGATATTTCCATCATGACCATTTAATATAATCAAATTCTTTAATCCATGTTCTAATAAACTAGTTAATATATCTTCTATCATCATAATATTAGTTTCATATCTTAAACTAATAGAAAGTGGATATTGATTATAGTTTATAGAAGTACCAAATGGAATTGGCGGTGCTATAATTGTACCGGGGCATTTTTCACAAATAATCTCAGACATAGTTTTAGATATAATAATATCTGTGCCCAATGGCAGATGATTTCCATGCGATTCACAGCTACCTATTGGAATTATTACTTTATCTATTGAACCATTATTAATTAAATTCTGTAAATCTAAAGTATTTAATCTATTTAAATATATTTCTTTCATCTTATCACCTTTCTTAATAAAGTATAAAAGTTCCCTTATAATGGTCGTTAAACTTTTTTATAAATGCTTCTTTTTTAGTTACATTCATTAATTCTTTAACCCAGTCTTCTTCTAAACTATCTTCTCTAACAGTTAGACTAATGGGATATTCTTTATCTATCGGGTCATCAAATAAGCTCTTTGTAAAATCTTCTCCCGCTAATCGCATTGCATTTGCTCCAGATATTATCATATCAACATCATACAAACTTTTAACAGTTGCTGTTATCTCTGTCTCTATTAACTCTATATTTTTAGGATTTTCTATTATATCAGATATATTACATAGCTCTTTATTCTTATCTATCTTTATTAAATTCATCTTCTCAAGTAATCTTAAACTTCTATCCATATTATTAGTATCCCCAGGAATTGCTACTATCGCTCCATTTGGCAATTTATCAATTGAATCATATTTTGATGAATAAACCCCATTCTTAAAATAATAAATATATGGTTTTACAAGTTGTAAATTAGTTTTATTCTTTTCATTAAAAACTTCTACCCATTGAAGATGATTTACAATAAACCCATCAATACTTTCATCATTTAATGCCGTTGCTGCTATATTAGATGCTCCATCAAAAACCACTTTTTCTACTTTAAAACCTTTTGATTCCATCTCTGGTATTATAATATCTATAATTTCCTCTGTGATCCTCATGCATCCAATTTTTATGTTTTTTTCTACATCATTTGATGTTTTATTACATCCTACTAATAACAATAATAATAAAATTGTAATAATAATTTTGTTTGAACTTTTCATTTTATCCCTCACTTTCTTGTATTTGTCATTGTTCATTATACAATCCAAATATTTTATAGTCTAATAGATAATCTCCATGTATATAAATTCTCAATAAGTTTTATCTATTATCGATTTAATTAATTAATAAAGTAACAAAAAAAGAGATTGTTGACTAATCTTCAACAATCTCTTTTTTTCTTTTTAAAATAATATACTATATACATTAATGAAATTTTTCTAATATTTGAAAGCTTCATTAACATTTCTAATTGTAAATTCCTTACCTAAAATCTAAAAATATCTAACTTTATTAGATGATAATTATTTACTTTTGATGCTTTACATAAATACTTTTATAACTTTATGCTTAGTTGTTATCCTCTGTATTTTCATATATCTATATAATAAATTTAAGTCATCTAAACTCAATTTTGTTTTATCAGTATTTCTTCTTAATAATTTAAAGTACTACAACCTCTATCTTTTTATCCTTAAAATATCTGTTGCGACATTATTATTTACAATTATATTATTATATTTTTCTTTATTCTTTCTAATAATATTCGAAAACAATATATCAACCACTGTTAACTGAGCAATTCTAGAAGACATTGTTTCTACTCCTAATTCTTTTTTTGCCTCAGTCGTAAATAAATTTACATCTGCAAGTTCAGATATTGGATTGTCACCATATTTAGTTATGGATATTGTTCTTGACCCAGATTTTTTTGCCTGTCTCAATAGATTATAGGTGTTTTCAGTTCTACCACTATGAGATATACCTATTGCCAAATCTTCCACATCCATATTTATTGCCGATACAATTTGTAAATAAGGGTCAGAATGATATGATACCGAAATATTTAATTGTATTAATTTATTTTTTAATTCTTCACAGACTATCGATGAATTTCCATAACCAAAAATATTTACATTTTTAGCCTTTGCAATTATATCTGTAGCAATATCTACTGTCTTTCCATCTAGTGAATTTACCGTTTCCTTAATAGCTTTTATATTTGCATTGCTTAATGTGTCTATTATAAATTTAACATCATCATTTATAGTTATTTCGTCACTAACTGTTTCTAGTTTTATCTCTTCACTGTCTATTGAATCTTTTGCTATTGCAATCTTTAATTCTTGGAATCCTTCATAACCTAATTTTTTTGCAAATCTAACTACAGATGCAGCACTGGTCTTTGTCGCTTTTGCAAGTTCTTCAGATGTCATATTATAAACCTCGTCTGGAAACTCAAGTATATAGTCTGCAATTTTTTCTTCAGAATTTGTAAATTCTTCTCTCAAATTTTTGATTCTTAGCCTACTTCCCAAGAATAACCCTCCTTATAGAATAACAATATTCTATCTATTATTATAAATTTTATTTAAATATAAGAGCTTATCTTAATAATTATATCATAAATTTACTATATATTCTCATTTTATTAAATATTATAAAAGACAGAATAACTCTGTCTTTTATATATTAAAATGATTCTTGTCTATATTTTCTTTTAATCCCTATTAGTTCATCTTTTGCATATAATGTTGTTTTATAAATATAATCTGCAATTCTTTCTAAATGACCTACCATATCTACAAATAATACTCCACTATCTACATTTGTTATTCCTTCATTTAATCTATTTACATAGTTTTCTTGTAATTCATCACTTAATGCATCTACTTCATTTTCTAATCCTCTTATCTTAGGTGTGTTTTCAAAATTCTTTTCAATGCTTTCAATACAAATATTACACATTTCTAAGACTTTAGATTCTAATATTTTTAATTCTCCTATGGCAGTTTCTGTAAATTCTGCATTCTGATCTATTTTCTTTTCCAACAATCCACAAATTTCTATTAACCTATCTCCTGATTTTTCAATATTATTTACAGAAGATATAAGTGGTGGTATCATTATTGATTGTTCTTCTTGCAATTCTTTTGATGCTATTTTAACTATATATCTAGTTAAATCCTTTTGCATATTATTTATTTCAGTTTCTATATCAGCTACATCACCAATTTTATCTTTTTTATGATTATAAACCATATCCATTGTAATTTGCATCATTTCTTCCACCAATTGATAACCCCTTACCAATTCTTTCTTTGCAACCTCAATTGCAATTGCTGGTGTATCTAATAATAATTCATCTAAGGTTTCTTTCTTCTGCACTCTATTATCCTTTGGTTTTATAGCTTTTTCTAAGAATTTAACATAATATTTAGTAATAGGTAAGAATATTACTGCACTTAATACATTAAATAATGTATGTGAGTTTGCTATATACATTGAAATGTTAGGATTAGCATGCATTGATTCAGTAATAATTGTTATAACCCACATAAAGAATGGTTTAAATATCAATGCCAATAAAACCCCAAAAATATTATAAAAAGTATGTGCCCATGCTGTTCTTCTTGCATTTATATTTCCTGTCATACTTGCTAACTGTGCTGTAACACAAGTTCCTATATTATCACCTAACATAATAAATATTGCTGCATCTAAACTTAATAAACCTGCTTGGCTAAGTATCATTACTAATCCTATTGTAGCCGCACTACTATGTACCATTGCTGTAACTGCTGCTCCTAGCATAACTCCAACAAATGGATTTGTCGCATATTTTGCAAAGAATTCTTTTAGTCCTTGACTTTGTTCTAACATTGGTATTCCATCATTTAATATTTTTAATCCTAAAAACATTAAACCAAAGCCCATCATTGCTTGACCTAAATTTTTTAATTTTTTATTTCTTGCTATTGCATTTAATGCAAATCCTATTCCTAAAATTGGTAATGCAACATCCGTTAATTTAAATTTAAAACTAAATGCCATTAATTGTGTTGTAAGAGTTGTTCCTATATTTGCTCCATAAATAATTCCTATAGCCTGTGGTAGTTTCATAAGTCCTGAGTTTACAAATCCTACGGTTAATACTGTAACAGCTGTACTACTTTGAACTATAGCCGTAACTATAGTACCAACTATGAAAGCTGCCCAAACATTTCCTGTTAGAACTTTAAGTACTTTTTGCATAGTATCTCCAGATGCTTTTTCAAGTCCATCTCCCATCATATCAACACCATACATTAAAAGAGCTGTACCACCTATGAGGCCAAAAATTAATTCCTCCATGTTTTCCTCCCCTCGTAGTAAATATACTATTGTATTTTAATAATAACTAATAAATCTTACCATATTTTAAGTTTTTATTAAAGATAATTTAAAAGGATTTATATAATATTTACAATGCAATTATTTTTTATATAGCTTTATCTCTTCCATTTCACTAAGTTTGTTTAGTATATAACTGTGACTGTCATCTATACCCTTGTTATAAATCTCTAGTCCCAATTCTTCTATAAAAAAATCCAGTACAAGCAAAGCTTTTAAATCTCCAATATCTTCATCAAGTTCATTATAAAAAAATGATTTTATATCCTTTATATATTTTTCTTTTTCAATATTATTGAATTCCATATATTCCCCTCCTATTTATTAAAGTAAAATTTAGTAAATCAATTTTTGGTTTATAGATAAAGTGAATTAGTTAAGATGTTTTGTTGAAGATATCAAATTAAAAAACTTTGCTTAAGAAAAGAAACTATAATTTGTCAACAATTATCTATTTTCAACTATCTTTAACTGCCTTCGGCAAGAAAGTTTGATTATAAATATATTTTGTTGAAGATAAAAATAAAATTTATTCCAAAAATATAATTAAGGCGTTAGGTCAACTATGGGTAAAGCCGTTATAATAAAAAATATTATATAAATTAATTGAATTTAGATTACTTTATAAGTTTTTAAGTTTAGAATATAGATATATTTTGTTATTTTATTATATCTTGATATCCTTCGAGAGGAAACGAATGGAGTGTTGCGATTCTCCCTCATGTTTCCCCTCGAGCACCTCATTATTACACCCTCCAACCGCTTTTTTTGTCTTTATTATTATCGTTCTTAAAGAATTTTAAAAGTCTGATTTTAGATATACTTATTAAAATAGAACTTGATATTTAATTGGAATATTAACTTGTATAAGTGGTTTTTAACTCTCAACTTTCAACTCTCAACTGCTTTTAAGATATCCGCTGTAATAATATTTCTTCCATAAAATTTATTTTTATTTTAGGTACTGTAGATGGAAAATATAACTCCTAAAATCGCCTCTCGCTTATATATTTTTAAATAAAGTTATTCACTAAAATAAATTATTTTTTATAAACTTGATACATTAAAAATCTTCGGATTAAAAGGGGGAAAACCGTAAACTGTACACTATAAACTCTTAACTGTTTTCAACTTTCAACTGCTTTTTATCTTTATATAAATTTAGAAGGGTTGGATAAATCCAACCCTCTTTATATTTTCATAAATCCTACAATATTTAAATCACTTATATCTTTCATGCCGTTTGATTTATAAAACTCAACTGTCTTTATGGTATTATCTGTTATAAGCATTTTCTGTCTTACAGCTTTATATTTGTCAAATACCATATCCAATAAGACTGTACCTATACCAAGTCTTTGATACGAGTCTAATATCAATATATCTTGAATATATATAATAGTTTCACCATCACCTATAACTCTTATAAGACCTACTAATCTTTCATCATCATAAGCACCTATAAGAATAAGAGAATTATTAATACCTCGCTTTAAACTTTCAAAATTGTCGGTATAAGCAAACCAGCCTGCATCGTGATAAAGATCATATATATCATCCCAATTGTATTCTTTTAATTCACTATATTTTATATTTTTCATTTTATCCTCCTATATTATTTTATTTTTAGGAGAATATTCTTATTCTATTATTCATATGTACACCTCTATTCGAATATTTTCTACTATTCAAGTATATCAAAAATAGTCCTTTAATACTATTTATTAATTATCAAATTATAAAAGCTTTAAAATATTTTCTTTAACAAATTCTGCAATATCCATCTCATTCTCATTATATAATTGAAAATATAAATTATATAAAAAATTTCTAATATTAATCTTTAGATTAATACGTTTATCAATATTTAACGAACTATCTATTAAAGTTAAATTCCTAAAAAAGTCATTAATTTTCTTATCATTTATTAAATTGGATTTATAAATAGATAAAAAAGCTTGTGATAATCTTAAATCTTCTTCACAAATATATACATACTCAGTGTTTTTAATTAAATTAAAAACTGTATCTAATAGTTCCATCATTTCCCTATTGGAAACTATTTTTGTATTAGCCAATGCCATTATCACATATAAACCATGACCAATTCCATCTGCCCAGCCTTTTCCATCTACATAGGTTCTAAAATCCTTTTCCTTTTTAAAATATAGTATAATTTTATTTTTTATATTTCTTATATCATCATTTTTTAAATAATCACCATCTATATTTAAATCCAATGCCAACGAAATTAGAAGTGAAGAAAATGATCTCTTAAATATTGAGTCTGTATCTTTCTCACCTATTTTATAAAATAAATGACTCTCATTTAGAGAAATATCTAGAACTCTTTTCATCTGAGTTGAACTTATACTTTTATTCTCTACCCA
>RRZU013590176.1_pt1 | contig 14870 bp, 14 predicted proteins | sample 2165561 | NCBI WGS metagenome assembly RRZU01 (sample SAMN10456909, study PRJNA506462) | wastewater metagenome | isolation source: wastewater sludge | place: USA: Moscow, Idaho
ATCCGCCCGAAGCCTGCTCCGTCCTGGAACATCAAACGAACATTACCCGCAAAAACATGGCCACTCACTTCTGGGATGCGGGTGTTCATTTTTTTGAGTCCTCCATGACCTCCCGGGACGCTCTCTTTGGAGGACGACTGCGGAACTTTACGTTCCGCCAATGATGTCCCTTATCTGCCTGCTTGTCCTTTTTGGAATTTTCACAATAAAACGGCCATTGTCGCTCTCCGATTTCAGAGCTCCAATGGCCGTTTTTTATCTGTTCAATCCATCCTTGTCAGGTCAAAGCCACCCGTACCCTCCCGTTATCTCCGCCGGGAGTGCTCACTGCTCCTCTTGCGATATGGTGGGGTATTCGCGCGGGAGCCTGACCTTCACAACCAGCCGCTTCACACGCTCAGGTAGCCCCACCGCCACACGGGGGGCGTGGAGATCCTGGGGCCAGACGATGTAGAAGCAGCCGGGGTTCAGGGTCAGCATGTCCCAGTCCCCCCGGTAAAATTGAATGTCCGGGGTGTACTCCGAGGCCGACGGCACCGTGCCACGGAGGGCGTAGCCCACCCGCTCCCGCCCCTCCATCAGATACTGGATGTCGGCATAGTCCCGGTGCCCCTCCAGCATGCTCTCCGCACGGGGCGCCGTGTTTAAATCGAAGTAAGTGGCATAGAGCTCGTCTCCGTCGATGTCCACACGCTGTCCCGGCTCCATGGCACTTATGTCAGCCCTTTGAATCCACTCCAGCGCCTGTTGAAACCGCGGGCCAAGCCCGTAGTAAAGGGATGCATTGCCTATCGTATCAAATACCATGGCAGTGGGCCTCAATGGCGGCCTTAATCTGTGCATCACAGGCATCCACAATGGCTGCGTCTGCAGCCGCCAGTCCGGCGAGGGGCTTGCGCACTCCCCCCACATCCAGACCATTTTTCTTGAGAATGGCTTTCATGACTGCGTAAAGATTGCCGTGGGCGGCACACATGGCATAGATGATGCGGCAGGCCTCGTTTTGGACGTTTCGGGCCTCCTCCATCTTTCCGGCCAGATAGAGTGCGTGAATCTTGAGGTAGAGCTCGGGCATGACGGCATAGGTGCCGCCAATGCCGCCGTGGGCCCCCGCCGCCAAGCCGGAGAGGAACTGCTCGTCCGGCCCGTTAAAGACCACGAACTCCTCCCCGCCCTCGTCCCGCCACATCTGAATGTCCTGGACAGGCATGGAGGAATTCTTCACCCCCACCACCCGGGGGTTCCTGCGCATCTCGCGCAGCAGTGGGAGGGAGAGCGCCACACCGGCAAGCTGGGGGCTATTGTAGATTATAAAGTCGGTGTTGGGGGCGGCCGCCGAGATATCGTTCCAGTACTGGGCAACAGCGTGGTCGGGCAGCTTGAAGTAGATGGGCGGGATGGAGGCAATGGCATCCACACCCAGGCTTTCCGCGTGGCGGGCAAGCTCCTGGCTGTCCCCTGTGTTGTTGCAGGCCACATGGGCAATGACGGCGACTTTTCCCCTGGCCTCGGCCATCACATTTTCCAGGACGAGCTTGCGCTCCTCCACGCTTTGATAGATGCACTCACCCGAAGAGCCCCCCACATAGAGTCCCTTGACGCCCTTGCCGATGAGATGCCCGGCAAGGGCACGGGTACGCCCGGGGCTGACGCCGCCGTCGTCATCATAGCAGGCGTAAAAGGCGGGAATCACACCATGGTACTTGATCAAATCTCTCATGATTCATTCTCCTCGCGAGGTGCCGCCCGGTTGGGACGTCACCGCAATTTATTAGCCCTTGACCGCGCCCATCGTAATCCCCTGTGTAAAATACTTTTGGAAGCAGAGGAATACAAGGATAATGGGGACCGACGCCAGTGCGGCGCCCGCCATAATCAAGCCGAAGTCGTTGGACATCTCGGTCAGTTTGCTGGCGATGCCCAGGGCGACGCTCTTGGCGTCGTTCTGGCTCAGCATGACGAGTTGGAGCGGGTACTCATTCCAGGAACTGATGAAGGTGAAGATAGCCAGTGCGCCAAAACCGGGGCGGATGATGGGAAAGGCCACGTTGAGGAAGGTCTTCAGCTCTCCCGCGCCGTCAATGCGGGCAGCCTCCAAAAGCGCATTGGGGATATTCTCTGAAAACTGTTTCATCAAAAACACGCCGAAGGGCCAGCCCACCACGGGGAAGATGACCGCGAACATGGAGCCCCACACCGACTGGGTGAGCCCCAACTCCTTCATCTGCGTGAGCAGCGGAATGAGTATGACCTGCTTGGGCAGGGCCATGGCGCACACGAAGAGGGAGAATACCACACCCCGGCCCCAGAAGCGCTTTTTGGCCAGGGCGTAGCCCGCCAGCGACGAGGTAACACAGGTGAGCAGCATGGACACCACCGAGATAAACACGCTGTTGAATAGCCAGCGGATGGCAACCGGGATGGTCAACCCGAAGAGCTCGGTGCGCATCTTAAAGAGTTTGGTAAAATTATCCCAGGTGATGGCGGTCGGAATCCATTTTACACTTTCCCCCGCCTTGACCAGGATGTCGGCCTTTGTCTTCAGCGCGCCGGTGACAATCCAGTACAGCGGGAAGAGGAAGAAGACCGCAAGGGCGATGAGAACGAGGACCGACACGATGGCGTAGACCGAGATCCTCTTTTTCTGTCCAATCATATGCTCTCCCCCCTCATTCTGTGGCCGAGCCGCTCATGACCTTGAACTGAACGGCTGAGAACACGGCAATCACCAGTGCCAGCACAACACCCATGGCGTCGGCATAGCCAAATTCCTTTGTGGTCTGGAAGGCGACCTGGTAGAGCAAAAACATCACCGTGCTGGTGCTGTAATTGGGCCCGCCGGAGGTCAGCAGCTGAATCAGTGCAAAGCACTGGAAGCTGTTGATGGTGGTGATGACGGCCACATACAGGGTGGTCGGCATAATCGAGGGCCACTTGATCCTCCAAAACACCTGGAGGTCGGTGGCCCCATCCACCTTGGATGCCTCCACCAAGGACTGGTCCACATTGCCCAGCGCCGACACATAGAGCACAATGGGCTGGCCCACCGAAGTGGTGAACAGGATGAGGATGATACACCCCAGGGCCATACTCTCCCCCGCCGTCCAGGGCAGGGGCTGGCCGCCAAATGCCTTGATGATGTAATTGAAGAGGCCGTCGTATTTGTCAAACATCCACTTCCACACCACGGTCACGGCCACGGAGCCTGTGACCACGGGCAGATAGAACACGCAGCGAAAGAAGGATCGAATCCCAGCGCGCATCCCATAGATTCTGGATCCTACCCACAGGGAGAATGCAGTAACCGAAGGGACCGCCACAACCACAATAATGACGGTGTTCAGGGCTGATTTGAGAAATAACTTGTCCTGCAGCAGCCGAATGTAGTTTGCAAAGCCGATAAAATCACCGTTTGGCTTGACAAAGCTGCTGTCTGTAAAGCTGGTGATGACGCCCATAGACATGGGTGTTACGACGAACCCGACAAAGAAAAACAGTGCCGGAAGCAAAAACAGGTATGCGACCAGGGTCTCGTGCCGCTGGAGCACAAGACTGCGCCTGGCTGTCCTCCCCGGCTTGGATGCCTGCTGGACAGGGGTGTACATGGCAGCCATAGGGTTCCCTCCCTCTCACAAGATATGGGGTGTGCGGTGGAAAGGCACTCCCTCCCCCCGCACTCGCAGAGGGAGGGAGGCATTCCGGTCGTTGAATTAGGAGGCGTTTGCCTGGGTATTAAAGTCGTCGGCCACCTTCTGGGGGTCGGTGCCGTTGAATACCTGCTGCAGGGAGTTAAACCACAGGGGGCGCATGGCAGCGAAGCCGGGGCGGATGTTGTAGTAGGGGCCGTAGTACTGGCTCCAAGCGGCCAGCATGGCCTTGTGCGCGTCGCCGGGGTACAAATCACCGTAGGAGGCGCGGACGGGGAAGGCGTTGGTCTTGACCACACTCTTGGGGCCCCACTCCGGATCGTCGCACACAAATTTGACAAACTCCTTGGCGGCATTGGCGCGGGCATCATCCTTGTTGTCAAACACGCAGAAGCCGTTTACCAGATACTCCAGCATGGGCTTGCCATCGGGGGAGGGGAAGGGCACGGCAATCTGGGTGTAGCTGTCCGACTTATAGGTGACCTCGTTGGAGGTACCAAAGCAGAAGGTCATGGCGGCGGTCTCGTTCTGGAACTTCTGGAGCTCGTCGGCGGCGGCCATATCCATACCGGCGTCCAGCCAGCCCTTATCCTTCATATCCTTCAGGAGCTTGAAGGCCTCGACGCCCTTGGCGTCGATGTTCCACTTGCCGTCAGTGCCCACAAAGCCAGCGGAATCGGCCAGGTTCGCCACCAGGGCGCGGGTACCCTGATCGCCGCCCTGGGCACCGCAGTACACAATGCCGGGCACGGTGGTGGGTGCCGCCTTGGCCAGCGCCTCGCACATTTTAACAAAGCTGTCCGTGGTCCAGGTGCGGTCGCCCTCAAGATTCACATACTGGAGCGCGTCCGCCGCCTCCAGTGCCTCCTGGTTCAGCCCCATGTAGAAGGGGGCGGAGGCGATGGGGTACATGTAGTAGCTGCCGTCGGTGCCCACGCAGGTCTGAAGCAGATTCTGGCTGGTGAGATCGCTCTTCAACCCATCCATGAGATCGTCAATCTTGACCAGATATCCCGCGTTTCCGTACTCGATGATGCGTCCGGGGGCATCAAGAAGCACGTCAGGCGCAGTGCCAGAGGAGATGGCGGAGGTCAGCTTGTCGGCGCCGGACTTGAAGTCTATGTACTCCACCTTCACCTTGATGTCGGGGTGGGCAGCGTTGAAGGTGTCCACCAGCTCCTGCTCATAACCGGTATCCACGCCAAAGGTGGGGAAGGCCCACCAGGTGATCTCAACGGGAGCGGCGGCGGGGGTATTGGCGGGCGGAGTGCTCTGTGATGCGCTGGGCGTGGAGCTGGCAGAGGGCGTCCCGCCCGACTTCGCACAAGAGGCAAGTCCTGCTGCAAGGGTGAGTGCAAGGCCCAGGGCAACCAGTTTCTTCAGTTTCATACAAATTATCCTCCTTCATAGTTTTGATAAAACTCTCTCTCAGAACGGGGGATTGCTTGTAGAAAGTGCACAGTCGTCACGGTCAATTGTCAAGTAAAATAGGAAATATTTTTTTATTTATAGAATATATAGAAAAATTCCTCCAAATCAGAGCACAATGACCAAACCCCGCCGGTCTAAAAAAGTTTATTCAGAACCGAGGCGGCCGTCTTTGCGTGGTAGCTGCTGCACCGCTCGTAGTTGCGGCGGAAGTACTCGGTGTACAGAAGGTCGGTCAAAAACGCCTGACAGATGTCGGCGCTGGAGGACCCCCCCTGGAGAGGACTTTCATTGGCACCGCAGAGCAAGGTGAGGTCGGTAAACTCGGTGAGCGGGGACTTCTGAAAGCGGGTAATGGCGACCACCGTCGCGCCCGCGCTCTTTGCAAGCTTCGCCACCGCATTGGTGTCCTTGGTGGAGCCCGAATAGGAGAAGACAACTGCCACGTCGCCGGGGACCATGGTGGCCGCACGCATGGCCTGGGCGTGGGCGTCATTGATGCAAAAGACCTTGGGCTCGATGCGGGAAAACTTGTCGTTTGCCTTCATCGCCGCAATCAGGCTGGCGCCCACGCCAAAAAAGCAGATCTGCCGCGCGCCGGTCAGGCAGTCCACAGCGCGGTCCAGCACGCTCTGGTCCACCAGTGCGGCAGTCTCGGCCAGCGCCTTCTGGGTGCCTGCGAGCACCTTTTGCACCACGGCGGTGAGATCGTCCCCAGTGACGACATGGCCCGTAAGGGGGCCGGTGTCCTCCGAGTCCTGCATATTCAGGGACATCTGCATCTTAAATTCCTGGTAGCCGTTGACCCCCACCGTGCGGCAGAAGCGGAACACACTGGTCTCCCCCACGCCCACGTTGTCGGCCAGCTCGGTGATGGACATGAAAAGCACCTCCCGCGGATGGGCGATGGTATAGTCCGCCACCTTTTTCTCCGCGCGGGTAAACTGGTTGTAGACCGATTGGATGGTCGCTGTAAAGTCGCTCTGTACCTCCGGCATGCTGGCACTTTCCTCTCTTTCTTTATTCCGCCAGGCGGGCGGCCCCGTAGAGCCCCGCCAGATTTCCAAGGCCAGCGCCCAAAATACGTACGCCGCGGAAGCCCGGAATCAGATGCGCCTCCACCCGGCGGCGTACGCCGTCAATCGCATAGGGCTGCTCCATCACGCCCCCGCCCAGTACGGCGCTGGGGATGTTGTAGGCGTATATCAGCCCACACAGTCCGGCGGCCACCTCGTCCAGCCAGCCCTCCACCACTGCTTGTACCGCCTTCTCCCCCAGTCGGGCAAAGATGGTGCGGCCGTCGGTGAGCGTAGCATCCATCGTCCGGGCGGCAGCCACCAGCGCGGTGGCAGAGGCGTGGCGCTCATAGCTGCCTGCAAAGGGATCACCCGGTGTCATTGCCTCGGGGTGGGTAATCAGTCCCCCCGGCATAACCCCGGCAGATTCGCCCGCGCCATAGTAGAGCCTTCCACCCAGCACCACGGCTCCGCCGATTCCGGTCCCGTAGGTAAGGCAGAGATAGTCTCGCTCCCCCACCGCTGCGCCGTAGGCGCCTTCCCCCAGCGCAGCGGCGTACACGTCGTTGCCCACGGCGGTAGGTTTTCCGAAGCGGTGCTCAAAAAAGGATTTTACGTCGGTGCCGGTGTACTGGGGGATGTTGTCGTTTGCGTAGCGGATGACCCCCCGTTGGGGGTCCACCTGGCCCGCTGTGCTGATGCCCAGCGCATCAAAGGGGCCAAAGGTCTCCAGCAGGCTTGCGCCCTGGCTCAAAAAGTGGAGTCCGCCCCCCTGTGCCTGGGAGTCGATATCCCCCTTTTGAACCATCCGCCCCTCTTCAAAGACACAGCCCTTGATCCGGGTGCCACCCATATCCAGCGCGGCAATGCGGCGCGCGCTCACCCCAGTGCCTCCACAAAGCGCCTGGTAATCTCCATGGGACGGGTGATGGCGCTCCCCACCACCGCAGTAAGGATACCCAGGTCCATGGCGCGGCGTAGGTCCTCGGGGGTGATAATATTGCCCTCGGCAATCACGGGCTTGCCGCAGTGCTTCACCAGATACTCCATCACGTCGAAGGGCGGGAGGGCCGCCCCGGCGGTATAGGGTGTATAACTGACCATGGTGGTGCCGATCAGGTCAAATCCCATCTCGGCGGCGGCGATTCCCTCGTCGGTACAGGAGCAGTCGGCCATGAAGAGCTGCTCCGGGTATTTCTCCCGTACCTCGGCAAAAAATTCGGGCAGGGTGCGCCCTCCGGGGCGGACGCGGTTGGTCGCATCGAGGGCCACCACCTCCACACCGCACTCCACCAGTGCGTCCACCTCAGCCATGGTGGGGGTGATGTACACATCGGGATGGTCCGCATATACCTTCTTAATTATGCCGATGATGGGGAGCGCCACCTGCCTGCGGATCTCCAGGATATCCTCCACCGTGTTGGCGCGGATTCCGGCCGCACCGCCGAGGAACGCGGCATAGGCCATGCGCCCCATGATAAAGGAACTGTGCAGCGGCTCCTCCGGCAGTGCCTGACAGGAGACAATGAGCTTCCCACGCACCTGATGGAAGAATTGTTCTCTCTTCATAATGTCCATCGCTTCCACCCCATCAATCAATAAATTGTATGCCATAGCATCCCTATCCTATCATAGGAAAATATTTTTTTCAATATATTATTAAACATAAAAAATATTTTCTAATCGGTTGTAATTTCCCCCACACCACCACCACGGTGCAGCTGCTTGACGCCCACTTCCTAGCTGCAGGGACCTGCAATTCATCCGTTTGACAATAGGCACCTCATCCGGGCGGGCCACGTCCGCCCGGATGAGGTGCCAGGTGCCAAGATTTCGGGGCTAAACTAGGGCAACACCGCACTTCCATTGATGCGGTGTTGCCCTAGTTCCGGTATCGTATGGTGAGTGGGAGGGGGCCACGGATATTTCCCGCAGCCAGCGGCTGAGGGCTAAAGCTGCCAGCACAAGCAGCGGATCGCCCCATCCGGTTTTCTGCGTGGCCGCTCGGTTGCTTCCAAGCCCGGGCACCCGACCGGGCTCCGTTTCCTCACGGCAAGTACCAGGGCCGCTCCTCCCCCTCATCCTCGGGTACGTCGGGCGTATATTTTTGAAACACCCGCTCGTAAAAGAGGGACGCCAGCAGTGCGGTCAGCCCGGGCACAATAAGGATTGGATAGACATGGGCGCCCGTGAACTCCGCGGCCTCCAGAACAAGGAGCGCCACCACCCCAGTGCTGGGCAGATGCCTCACGCCCAGCTGAGCCGCCGCCACAAAGAGCCCCCGTAGGTCCATGGTGAATCGGGAGAGGATGGGAAATAGCCAGCAGGAGAGCCCCAGCAGAAAAACCCCAAAAACGCTCCCGGCATAATAGAGGATTACCCCCGCCCTGTCCCCCGCCCGTGCCATTAGCTCGAGCACGTCACGGGAGAAAAAGAGGGCCAGGCCGCACAAAGTTACAATAAGCCCCGTCACCAATCCTACCCTAAAATTCTGGCGGAATGAGACAAAGAAGCTGCGCAGAGCGCCCGGCTCATGGTGTCGGACACTTTTTACCACCGCGTAATAGAGGGCGGTGGTGGCGGGCCCAATCGTGATGACGGGAATGCACAGCATCGCCCACACCGCGCTCAGGAGCACCAGGTCAAACAGTCTCTCGCTAAAGCGAAACACCGTATGTTCCCCACTGAAAAACCGCAACGCGGGCCGCCCCCCTCCTGCCGTCGAATCAAGGAGCATTATATCTGCAGCTCCCTCTGTTGTCAAGGAGCCCCGCCTCCAGGGTCCTGCGCGGAGATGCGGATGGCGGCCTGCCGTCTATCCCCTGGCCCCCAGTGTGTAGAGCAGCGCGTTGCAGATGGCGGCCGCCACATTGCTGCCCCCCTTGCGGCCCCGGGCCACAATACAGGGCAGGCCGCTTTGGATCAGCCGCTCCTTGCTCTCCACCACGTTGACAAAGCCCACGGGCACCCCCACCACCAGCCGGGGGGCCAGTTCCCCCCGCTCGGCCAGCTCACAGATGCGCAGCAGCGCGGTGGGTGCATTGCCCACCACAAAGATGCCGTCGGGCCACAGCGCCGCTGCCCGGTTTACCGAGGCCACGGCCCGGGTGGTACCCCCCTCCTTGGCGGTCCGGGCCACCTCCTCGTCGTCCATGAAGCAGAGCACCTGCCCACCATGAAGGGCTACCGCTTTTTTGTTGATACCCGACCGGGCCATCTGCGTATCGGTGATGATGGTGGCTCCGGCTGCCAGGGCTGCTCTGGCAAGCTCCACTGCGCCGGGGGAGAAATAGAGATTGTCGGCGTAGTCAAAGTCCGCCGTGGTGTGGATGACCCGCTTGATGACCGGCTCCTCCTCCGGTGAAAAGGTCCGCCCCCCCAGCTCCCGGGTGAGGATTGCAAAGCTCTCCCCCTCAATCTCATGGGGTAGCATATCGCCGCTTCTGATCATTAAAACTCCACGCCCTTTCTTGCACCCGTCCCCTTGTCGTAGGGGTGCTTTATTTTTTTCATCTCGGTGGCATAGTCGGCCAGCTCCAAAAGCGCCTGGGAGGGGTCCCGCCCGGTGAGTACAACCTCCAGCCCTTCGGGCTTTCCCCGCAGAAAGCGGAGGAGGGCCCCCTCATCCAGCAGCCCGGTATGACAGGCGCCCAGGGCCTCATCCAGCACCAGCAGTGCGCAGTCCTCCGCCCCTTTGGCTGCGGTGTCCAGCAGGGCAGCGTGCTGACGCGCCGTCTCCTCCCGCTCCGCCTCGGTCATCTGCCAGGAGAACTTGGTAAGGCCCTTCCCCCGTAGCACGGTGATGCCGGGAATATTCTCCAGCACAGGCACCTCCCCGCTGGGGCGGCCCTTGAGAAACTGCGCCACCAACACCCGGTTCCCATTCCCGGCACTCCGCACAGCAAGGCCCATGGCCGCCGTGGTCTTTCCCTTTCCGTCTCCGTAGTAGAGATGGATCAAGCCCCCCATGCACTCAGCCCCATTATCTCGTAGATTTTGTCCATGTCCAGCGCACCGCGCACCGTGTCAGCCAGCAGATCAAACTGGCGCTCCTTGTGGGCATGGTAGTCAAAGCCCTCCAAGTCCTCCGTCGTCATACCCTTCCGCTCCAGGAGAAGGGTGGCCAGCCGCAGGGGGATTTCCCCGCTGTCAAAGAGGCCGTGGACATAGCTGCCCAAAACGGCCCCCGTCGCCGCGCCGTCCGCCTTGCGTACTCCGCCCGTCTCCAGGTCGGAAAAAGGGGTGGCCCCTTCCGCCAGGTGGCTGCGCCCCATATGGATCTCGTAGCCGTCAAAGTCCGCCCCCGACAAAGGGGCAAATAGGCCCCCCAGCTCCCCCACCGTCCCGGTCACCCGGGTGCGCTCCTTTTGAGCGCCAAACACCGTGTGGACGGGGAGCAGGCCCATGCCCGCCAGCTCGCCCCCCTGCTCCACCCCCTCCGGGTCGGATAGGGTGAGCCCCAGCATTTGAAAGCCGCCGCAGATGCCTAAAGTGGGCGTCCCCGCCGCCGCCAGCTTCTTGACCGCCCCCTCCAGTCCGCTCTGCCGCAGCCAGAGGAGGTCCGCCATGGTGTTCTTGGTACCGGGGAGGATGACCAGGTCGGGTCTGCCCAAGGTACGCGGGTCCTTCACATAGCGCACACCTAGGGCTGGGTGCTGGCTCAGTGCGGTGAAATCGGTAAAGTTCGAGATACGGGGCAGATGGATGACGGCGATGTCCACCGCCTTTTCACTTTTGAGGATAGCGAGGCGGTCGGACACGCTGTCCTCGTCGTCAATGTCCAGCGCCACCCAGGGCACCACACCCAGCACGGGCACATGGCACAGCTCCTCCAGCTGGGCAAGTCCGGGGCGGAGTAAGTCCACATCCCCCCGGAATTTATTGATGACCAGCCCCTTCACCCGCCGCCGCTCCTCTTCGCTGAGCAGCATGAGCGTGCCGTAAAGGCTTGCAAATACGCCGCCCCGGTCAATGTCCCCCACCAGTAAAACGGGGGCGTCCGCCATGGCCGCCATACCCATGTTGACGAAATCGTCCTTTTTCAAATTGATCTCGGCGGGGCTGCCCGCCCCCTCAAGCACAATGGCGTCGTACTGCCCGGCCAGGGCTTCGTAGGCCTGCCGGACGAGTGGACGCAGGGCCGCTTTGCGCTGATAGTACTCCCCCGCCGTCAGGTTGGCCCACACCTCTCCGTTGACGATGACCTGGCTCCCCGCCTCCCCCGTGGGCTTGAGGAGCACCGGGTTCATCCGCACAGAGGGCTCTATCCCCGCAGCCTCGGCCTGTGTCACCTGTGCCCGTCCCATCTCCAGGCCCTCCCGGGTGATAAAGCTGTTGAGGGCCATATTCTGGCTTTTAAAGGGGGCCACGGTATACCCGTCCTGGTGCAAAATGCGGCAGAGCGCAGCGGCCAAAATGCTCTTGCCTGCGTTGGAGGCCGTGCCCTGCACCATGATTGATTTTGCCCTGCTCACTGCCCGGTCCCCCCCTTGAAGCACGCTTCCACCGCTTTGATCAGTCCCCGGTTCTCCTCCGGCGTGCGCACCGCCACACGGTAATAGCCCTCTCCCAGCCCTGGGAAATTTGCGCAGTCTCGGATGAGATAGCCCCGCTGTGCCAGTGCTTCGGCCAGGTCCACGCCGGGCAGACGGAAGAATAGATAATTGGCCGCACCGCCCAGCACCTCCACCCCCAAAACGACAAGCCTCTCCCATAGCCAGGCCCGCTCCGTCCGGATGAGCTCCCTGCTCCGGGCGACGTAGCGCCCCTCCTCCAGGGCGGCCAGGCCTGCCGCCTGGGCCACGGTGGACACCCCCCAGGGCTGGCCGCTCAGGGTCAGGGCCTCCATCAAAGGCCCGTCGGCGCACAGGCCATACCCCAGACGTAACCCCGCCATGGCGTACAGCTTGGTAAAGCTGCCTAGAATAAAGAGTCCGCGGTGCTTTTCCAGCTCGGACACCAGGCTCAGCGCCTCTCCCCCGTCCACAAAGGAGAGGAAGCACTCGTCGAGCAATACCCTTGTTCCTGTCTGTCCGCAGCGCTCCAAAATCCGCTCCAGCAAGGGATGGGCAATCAACCGCCCGGTGGGATTTCCCGGCTGGCAGAGGAATATCAGGTCGATCTCCTCGGTGATCTCCCCTAATATTCTCTCGTCCAGGTCAAACCCATCCTCCGCCCGGAGGAGATATTGCCGCACCCCACAGCCCGCCGCCGCCAGCGCCCGGCCGTACTCAGCAAAGGAGGGCGCGGGCAAAAGGGCGCAGTGGGGCTTGACGGCCTGTACATAGCGGTGGATGAGGTCAGCGGCCCCGTTGCCCAAAATCAGGGCCTCCCGCGCCACCCCCAGCTGCCCGGCGAGGGCAGCGGTAAGGCGGCGGCCATAGGGGTCGGGGTAGTGCTCGGCCTCGGCCACCGCTCGGATGGCCGCCTCCCTGACCCCCGGGGGCATTCCCATTGGGTTCAGGCTGGCCGAAAAGTCCACGGGCCTTCGCCCGTACTGAAGCTCGAATCCGGTGACATCGCCGCCGTGGTCGCTCCTCACCGTGCTCCCCCCATTCTCAAAAAGAGTATCCCCAAACAGAGCACCAGGCACAGCACCGCTGCCACCAGGGTCAGCTTGCCTGCGGCTAAAATGTCCTCGGGCCGTACCTCTCGGCCCCCGTCCCCAATGGAGGGCTTTTCCACCGCCACACCTCCGTAGGTGGACGTCCCCCCCAGCCGCACCCCCAGCGCCCCGGCACAGGCTGCCTCGGGCCAGGCCGAGTTGGGGCTGCTATGATGGTGCCTGTCCCGCAGGAGAACCCGCCAGGCCCCCCGGCCATTGCTCCCGCAGAGAAACGCGGCGGCGACCATGAGGAGCCCGGAGATCCGGGCGGGGAGATAATTGGCCCCGTCATCCAGCCGGGCGGCCACCCGGCCGAAGTAGAGATACCGCTCATTGCGGTAGCCCACCATGCTGTCCATGGTGTTGATTGCCTTATACAAAAAGGCAAGGGCTGGTCCCCCCAGGGCAAAAAAGGGCATGGGGGCCATCACGCCGTCCCCCGTGTTCTCGGCCACGGTCTCCACCGCCGCCCGGGCCACGCCGCCCTCGTCCAGCCGGGCCGTGTCCCGGCCCACCACCATGGCGACCGCCCGCCGGGCGGCAGGCAGGTCCCCCGCTGCCAGGGGGCGATAAATTCTCCTCCCCGCGTCCCGCAGACTCTTGACGGCCAGCACCTGCCAGCCCATGATGCACGACAATGCCCACCGCGCCGCCGGGTGCCAGGCCCCCGCCAGCCAAAGAAGTGCAAAGGGCACGCCAAAGCCCGCCAGACAGACCAGCGCAACCATCACCCCCCCGGCGGCCAGCGCGCCCCTCTCCGTTTGGGGAAAGACACGGCGCAGAGGCCCCTCCAGTTTTGCAACAAGCCAGCCCATGGCCTGCACCGGGTGGGGAAGCCAGAGCGGGTCGCCGATGAGCAAGTCGAGCAAAAACCCCACAAAGAGGGCGGACATCATATTCAGCGCATTCCCCTCCCCTCTCTCGGCCGGTCGGTCTCTCCCTGCCGCTGGGCAGCTGCCACAAAGCGGGCGGCTGCGGCAGGATTGCTCCAAAAATAGAGATGGGGGAACCCGGTGTAGAGCCCCGGCCCCGTGTGTGCGCAGCGCCAACCCAGGCCGCTATGTGGCTTTTGGGCCTGAAAGGCCTCGCCCGGATGACTGCTGTCCCAATAGTGAAACTCATGGCCCCGAATGGTCTCCCCCTCGGGGCAGAGGAGTCCACCGGTCCGGGCGGTGAGCTCAATATAGCCAAAGCGCCCCAGCTTTCCGGCAGGATAGCCCACCCCGTCCAGCGCGCCCGCCATGGGGTAGCGCCCCCCCGCCCCGTCCTCCAGCTCCCGCTGGAGGTAGAGAAAGCCCCCGCACTCGGCCACGGTGGGAAGTCCCGCCCCCACCGCCCGTCGAACGGCTTCCCGCATCCCCGCATTCTCGGCCAGGGCTTTCGCGTGAAGCTCCGGGTAGCCACCCCCCAGGTAAAGTCCGCAAACCCCCTGGGGCAGCCCCCCGTCCCGCAGTGGACTAAAGAAAACCAGCTCGGCCCCCAGCTTTTGAAGCAGGTCCAGATTCTCCTGATAGTAAAAGCAAAAGGCCTCGTCCCGGGCCACGGCAATGGGCACCCCCCGGGCGATGGGAGAGAGCTCCGGTAGCTTCCCCTCCAGGCGGGGTGCGCTGCCGGCCAGGGTGAGCAGCGCGTCTAGATCGCTGTGCTCCTCCAAGGTGTGGGCCAGTTCCTCGGCCTTTTCCCGCAGACCGCTCACCCCGTCGGGGGTCACCAGACCCAGATGGCGGCTCTCCAGGGCCAGGTGGGGTAGCTTGGGCAGGGCCCCATAGACCGGCACACCGCACTCCCGCTCGATGATTCCGGCCAACCGGTCCCCAAGAGAGGGTGCGCACTCGTTGAGGAGGACGCCCCCAACCCGGCTCTCACTGCGAAAGCGGAGAAAGCCGCTGACCAGCGCGGCCACCGAGAGGGAGGCCCCCCCCGGCCGCACCACCAGCACGGTGGGTGTCCCGGTCTCACAGGCCAGGTGATAGCTGCTGGCCTCCTCGGTGAGGCCAGCGCCGTCGTAGTAGCCCATGACCCCCTCTAAAACCGCAAGCTCCGCCCCCTCCGCCCCCTGGGCCAAAAGGCCCCGGACCACGTGGGGTGGCGTAAAGAAGAGATCCAGGTTGTACCCCGGCAGGCCCAGCACCTCCCGGTGGAACATGGGATCGATATAGTCGGGCCCGCATTTAA
>RRZU010393287.1_pt1 | contig 14869 bp, 13 predicted proteins | sample 2165561 | NCBI WGS metagenome assembly RRZU01 (sample SAMN10456909, study PRJNA506462) | wastewater metagenome | isolation source: wastewater sludge | place: USA: Moscow, Idaho
GAAAAGGCATGGATGGTTATTCGTCAGGCTCACTCCACCCAATATTTGCTCAAAACCTACCTGAAGGGTTTAATCGACGATTAATCGCTGAAAAGCTTTCAAGATATGCCAAGGTCAATGATATGTATTTATTGGCACTGCCAGGTGATCAAGGCATCGGAATGCTCTCATACAAAAGTGAGTTAAATTTGCCCGAAGCTGAGTCCTTGAGCTTAAGTGAAATTCTATCCTACCGTAGTAAAGAACCTCTTTTCCCACAACTATTAGAAAAATACTATCTCAGGACATCATTGGCTGGTATGCAACCCAAGGTAAGCATTCCAAATGCTATTACTACTGTTCAAACGGATATAACAGTTCAACAGAGGGATTTGATTGTAAAGTCGTTTGATTCTGAGTTTCCATTACTCACAGTCAATGAATTTGTCTGTATGCAGGCTGCATCGCATTGTGGACTTGAGACACCAAAGACTTATTTGTCTGAAAATTTAGAAACATATGTGGTAGAGCGGTTTGATAAATCCAGCGATGGTACAAAACTAGGCTATGAAGACTTTACGACGCTCATGAAAAAGTCAAATGCCCCAGATGCAAAATATACAGGTAGCTATGAAATACTATTGAAAGCAACTTATCTATATACTGGCAGCGCAACTGAAGTTGAAAAAATGTATAAGTACATCGTATTTAACTGTCTAATCGGCAATGGCGATGCACATCTTAAAAACTTTGCACTACAATATTCTCCAGATATGAAAAACATTTTTGTTTCACCACCATTTGATATTACGCATACACTTATCTATGAATCTATTGATAATAAAATGGCACTCAAACTGGCTGGTAGCAAAGCATTTCCAAATCTCTCACATCTCATCAAATTGGCTGAAAGTGATCAATTTAGAATTAGAAATCCTAAAGAAATCCTAGAATACTTTAGCGAAAATATATTGGACTATCTGCAAACCTCTAATGAAGTCCAGCTATTTAATGGATTACGAACATCGATAGAACGTTCAATATCAAACATTATGACGTCAAGTCCTGTTATCCAAAATTATCGACATGAATATAGGCTATAGGACATTGTTGCTAGTTGTTTAGCAACTTCAACAAGCTATGACCTTTCTCTGTCACTTTTTTGACTGCTTCAATTTTAAATTCTTCTGGATATCTTTTACTACTCATAAGCACCTCGTTTACCATTTTTTGATGCTTATCTAAAAGCATCGATATCTTATTTTTTCTTTAAATTTATTTTCAATGAAATCAATAAAATGACGATAGTTAAGTTGTAATTTATTATTTGCTAGATAGACCATATACAAATTTTTATGCAACGGATTGAACTCGTCTAAACACTCAATGATAGCACCTGAAGAAAGATCTGTTTGAATATCCCAATTTAATTTGTAAGCAATTCCGAGACCACTCAATACCCAATTATGTACTATTTCACTACTATCACTGGATAAGTACGGGGAAACTTTAATGTTCAAATTTTTCCCATTATCCATAAATGGCCAATCATTAAAAGTATGCCGATTTCTGATGAGGCATAAACAACGGTGGTCTCTTAAATCATAAGGATTAAGGGGGGTGCCAAATTTTTCTAGGTATTCAGGAGAAGCACAATATATTTTTTTACCTTCGATTAAAGGTATTGCACAATAATCAAGTTCTAGCGGAACTTCAATTTGGAACGAAAAATCAAGTTCTTGTTCCATTAAATCTACTTTAGAATCGGACAGGAGTAATTCAATCTTCAAATGGGGATAGAGTTGATTAAACTCTGCAATCCAGCCAGCTAAATATTGTTTTCCAAACTGATTCAAACAAGCGATTCTTAAACGACCTGTCAAAAACTCTTGTTCACCTCGTAAATTGTTCTCCATCTTCTCAATCAATAAAACAATTTGTTGGGTGTTTTCTAAGAAAAATTCTCCCTTTTCTGTCAATTTGAAACGTCTAGCATTTCGATCAATTAGTTTCACCCCTAAGCGTTGCTCTAACTGAGACAAACGACGACTCATAGAAGGTAAAGAACTTTCCATAAGTATTGCAGCACGAGTTAATGAACCTGCTTCTACAATTTTTAAAAAAAATTCCAAATCACTTACTTTATCGTAGGCACTCATACTTTCACTCCATGAAACATAAGCTCTCAAAACAGCTTACTTTATCTCCATTAATGTGATTATTATTATCTAAATTCAAAATATCAGATACATATTTTTGAATTTCTAGATATTAAATCTATCGATACACTACAGAATGGATCTGAGTGCTTTCAAGGAGAAACACATATGTCACAAGTTCAAATTACTGGTTTTATAAACGGAGAGTTCTTACACCCTTCCGACCAGATTCAACCTGTGTATGATCCGGGAAATTCCACCCAGCAAATCGGAACGATTAGCAATACCAGCCTCGATGATGTCAATCTAGCAATTGAATCTGCTTATAAAGCTTTTCAAACATGGAAAGATACTCCAATTGCTGAAAGACAAGAACTATTAAAAAAAGCATCTGAGCTCATTTTTCAAGAAAAAGACAACTTAAAGGAATTACTTGTTTCTGAACATGGCGGTATGCTGTGGGAAGCAGAAACTGATTTTTACTTAGGTTCAGGTGTAATGAGTATGTATGCTCAAGCTCCAGATGACTTCTTGGTTCCTAAAGAAATATCAGAAGAAAATGGTTGGATTCGTATTCATAAAAAACCTAAAGGTGTCATCTCTGCGATTGTTCCTTGGAATATGCCAATTGTATTAACCATGATGAAACTTGGACCACTCTTATTGGCGGGTAATACCGTGGTGTTAAAGCCCTCTCCTTTTGCGGCATTAGCATTGACCCAATTGTTAGCAAAAATTGCAGCAATCTTCCCTAAAGGTGTGATTAATGTTGTGCATGGTGATGCAGATGTAGGCAACCTTATGACCAGCCATCCTCTCGTGCGTAAAGTTGCATTTACGGGTGGTACTACAACAGGTGCAGCCGTTATGGCTAGTGCAGCACAATCGATTAAAGATGTCACACTTGAATTAGGTGGAAATGACGCTGCGATTATTTTAGATGACTCCGATTTCAAAGCGATTCTTCCAAAATTATTAAAAGGTGTATTTACCCGTAGCGGACAAATCTGTTTTGCGGTGAAACGTGTGTATGTACCCAAAGATAAGCTTGATCATTATTTTGATCTTATATGTGAAGAAGTAGATAAATACAAAGTTGGGCATGGCTTAGATGCTGAAGCAAATTTTGGGCCACTCAACAATAAAAAACAGTGGTCAATCGTGCAGAAATTTATTGAAAATGCAAAAGCATCGGATCAATGTGAAGTACGTGAGTTAGGGCAAAAACTGAATCCAGAACAATGGGATAAGGGATACTACGTTTTACCGCATGTTGTGAAAACTCTCGATAACTCCTTAGAAATTGTTCAACAAGAACAATTCGGACCGATTATCCCATTGATTGGTTATGATTCAGTGGAACAAGCGATTGCATATGCCAATGATAATGAGCAGGGTTTGTGTTCGTCAGTTTGGTCTGACAACATTGAACGTGCATATGAAATTGCACAGAAGATTGAGGCAGGCAGCACATTTATTAATAGTCATAGTTTCGATTCTCTACAACTTGGTATGCCATTCGGTGGTATCAAGCAAAGTGGTATTGGACGTGAATTAGATATTAACGAGACATTGAAATCTTATCTAGAGCCACATTCAATTCGATTGATTAACTAATATTTTTATTATATCTACAACACGCTGTTATCGAGTACTCAGCAAGATAACAGCTACATTTAAGGAAAAATGTATGAAAATTAAAGCTGCACTTGCAAAAGAAAAAAATTATCCATTGGTGATTGAAGAAATTGAAATTGATGAACCTAAAGAGGACGAAGTACTCATCAGAATCGTCGCATCAGGTATTTGTCACACAGATGCAGAGTCGATTAAAGGAAATGGTGCCCCATTTCCAGCAGTATTAGGGCATGAAGGTGCAGGTATTGTTGAGAAAGTAGGTTCTAGTGTTGCGAATGTCACTGTCGGTGACCATGTGGTTTTATCTTACTCATATTGTAATGCTTGCTCGCAATGTCTTACAGGGCATCACAATTTATGTGTACGTACCGTTGAACTCAACTTTGGTGGAAAACTTCAGGATCGTACCTATCGATTGCATAAAGATGGTCAAGATTACTCAACATTTTTTGGTCAGTCATCTTTTGCCAGCTATGCGGTAGCCAATAAGCATAATGTTGTGAAAGTGGATAAAGATGTTGATTTAAAACTATTAGGACCTTTGGGTTGTGGGATTCAAACTGGCAGTGGCACAGTGATGAATAGTCTGCATCCTGAACCAGGAACATCTATAGCAATTTATGGTTCTGGTGCTGTCGGACTCAGTGCTGTGATGGCGGCAAACCTTTTGGGGCTGAAGCATATTATTGTTGTAGATATCCATGAAAATCGTCTAGAAATAGCCAAAGAGCTTGGTGCTACTCATGCGATTAATAGTAAAAATTCAAATGTAGTGGAAGAAATCAAAAAGATCACAGATGGTGGTGTTCATTATGCAATTGAAACAACTGGTGTCCCTATTGTTATTAAAAATGCCATAGATGCATTAAGAGTCGCAGGAAAAATCTCAATTGTAGGTATGGGTGGAGATGTGACTTTAAATTTTACCAATGATATCTTGATGGAAGGTAAAACAATTGTAGGGACCATCCAAGGTGACTCTACACCACAAATACATATACCTAAAATCATTCAATATTATAAAGAAGGGAAATTTCCTTTTGATAAATTGGTGAAATTTTATGATTTTAACGATATTAACCAAGCATTTGAGGATTCTAAATCAGGAATCACCATTAAACCGATTGTTGTAATCGGTGGATAATTCAATTATTTCATAATATAGGTAGATAAGCATTATTTCTAATGCTTATCTCAAGATAAATTCTAATATATAAAGAAAAATAATTTAAAAAACAACATGTCACTCTCAAGATCAATCACTCTCAATTTTTAACCTATTCTAAGCAACCAAAAATTTTATTCATCGAATAGTTCCCATATTTATAGACACCTTTAAGTTAGGTAAAAACTAATAAAAATGGTGCTTATGAATAAGCTGTATTTACTTAGAAATAGGTTCTGTATTGATAATTTTTTTATTTTTTTAACTAAACTAGATTCGTACATCACGAATCTAGTTGGTCAAGAACAATTCACGTATTCAATTTCTATATGTACCTATTTATTGAAAAAACTAGTACATTGTTCTAGCTCCTCTTGATTAATAGAATGTCCCAACCCATCAATGGTATGCAGTGTGCTATTAAATCCAGCCTGTGTTAGAAACTGTTGAGCCTGTAGAGATTCAGTGACAGGTATTACAGTGTCATTTTGACCATGTAATAATAAAATTTTAGGTTTAATGGTTAAATCATTTTGAATTGGCGTCGCTAAACGACCAGAAAAACCAATCATACCAGCAACAGGCCAACGTCCTGTTACAACAGCATCTAATGCCATGATAGTACCTTGTGAGAATCCACAAAATACCACCTGATCTAGCTGATTTTGCAATTGATGTTGTTCTAAAATTTGTTTAATTGTCTGATCAAAAGCAGGACGTGCTTGCTCTATACGCTCCAAGCGATTTTCTACTGTTACACCAGTAACACTAAACCACTGAAATGCTTCAGTACTATTCATAAATGGAAAGGGTGCATTGGGTGAGGAAATTTCCAATTCAGGATGATTTTGCTGCCAATATTCCCCAATAGGGAGTAAATCCTTTCCACTACTACCAACACCATGTAAAAAAATAACCAGCTTAATATGCATGATTTTCACCTTATCAAGATAATTCAAATTTAATTTCAGGACCTAAAGGAACAATACCTAAAGGATTTAATGATTTGATGGAATAATATCCCTGTTTAATATGTTCAAAATTGACCGTATTTGCCACACCAGAGATATGCAGAATCTCTTGCACATAACGGCTTAATGATGGGTAATCACTCAATTTTTTTAGATTACACTTAAATAAACCATGATATGCGACATCAAAACGAATAAGGGTCACAAACAAACGGATATCCGATTCAGTAAAGACATCACCAAATAAATATCGATATTTAGACAAACGTTCTTCAAGCTGATCTAGCATTGAAAATACGTCACCAACTGCATGCTCATAGGCAATTTGCGTTGTTGCAAATCCAGCACGATAAACACCATTATTGAGCTTTTGATAAATTTTTTGATTGAGTGTGTCTATATCATTCTGCAAGTTTTCTGGATACAAGTCATAATCAGTATGAGCGAAATGTGCAAAGCCAGAGTTCAACATACGAATAATATCTGCCGATTCATTATTTACAATGGCTTGCCGTTTTTTATCCCAAAGCACAGGTACAGTTGCTCTACCTGTAAAATTTGAGTCTGCCATAGTGTAAATTTCATGAAGATATTGTTTATGATTGATCTCATCATGATTGGTATCAAATGAATCCCCAAAACGCCAACCACAATCACTCAACTGAGGCTCTACAACAGACACAGAAATAACATCGGTTAGTCCTTTCAGTGCAAGTGCTATTAGCGTTCGAGATGCCCAAGGACAAATCAATGCAACATATAAATGGTAACGTCCTTTTTCTGCTTTAAACCCATTCTCACCTGTTGGACCTGCCTGACCATCAACTGTGACCCAGTTTCTAAAACTTGATACTTGACGAACAAACCCACCTTCATCATCAACAGCTTGTACGGGTTGCCAATTTTCGACCCACTGTCCATTCACTAACATGATTTATTAACCCTTTTAATGCAAAAGCACAGCATCTCAAGATACTGCACTTAAATTAAATTTAAGACTTTAAAAGAAGATTTTAGATGAAGTGGTCCATCACCAATTAAAGCCAAGCTAATCAAACCTATAATCCAGAATGCAGGATATTCCCAACCGCCATTTGGATTGGTAAACCAAAAGCCTGATGCACCATGTACTGTGAAAATTGCGCCAAGTAATACAGGAATTAGGGAAAGTGCAGCCAATCGCGGTTTAAAACCAACCAATAATGCAATAGCACCTAAAAACTCCCATGTGATGGTGATATAAGCCATCCAACCAGGAACGCCAACAGATTCAAAAAATTGTGCTGTACCTGTCGGGGTATACACAAAGAATTTTAGTCCTGCATGGGCAAAAAATAGAATGGCTAAGCTGAGGCGTAATAGTAAAGCAGCATAAGGAGCTGTTGGTGCAGTATTCATAATCATTTCCTTCAACACGAATGTCGTTATGGAAACAATATAATTATTTTTGATTTGTGTATTAATACCATGTTGAGCAAAATATTATTTCCATTTTGGAAATTGTTGACTCAATTTTATTAGAAATCCCATTCTGGACGGTTTTGATAATAGTCTTTTAAGAAGTCGATTAAACTTCTTACCTTATTGGCTAAGTGACGTGATGGTGGGTACACAGCATACAAGCCACTACTTTTTATATAATAATTTGGCATAAGTGCAATAAGCTGTTGCGATTTAAGTGATTGGCCACAAATAAATGCAGGAATTCTACAAACACCTAGTCCTGCTAAAGCCGCTATATGACAAGCTTCAGTGTTTGCGAAGTTAACTCTCCCTAATAACTGCACAGTTTCTTCTAGCTGGGGTTCTTCTATTGAATAAAAACGCCACAATTCAGGTTCTTTAAAATTACGATCAATAATACATTTATGCTTTAATAAATCTTCTGGTTTTTCAGGTGATTGTACTTTTTGTAAATAGCTGGGTGCTGCCACAAGTAAAATTTGTATATCCAATAAATGTCGGGCAATTAGATTGCTGTCTTTTAAAAGTCCGATACGTATTGCTAAATCGAAGCCTTCATCAATAACGTTCACTAGTCTGTCTGTAAAACTAACATCTAGCTCAATTTCAGGATATCGCTGGGCAAACTCAACAAGCGCGTGACTTAATTGGTTTACCCCAAAGGAATTTGGAACACTAATTTTGATTCGACCACTTGGGGTCCGTGATTGATTTTTAACACTCACTTCAAGTTCATCAAATTCAGCCATGAGCTGCTTAACTTGTAAATAATAAGCCTGACCAATTTCGGTTGTGCGTAATGAACGTGTTGAACGATGCAGCAATTGCACACCCAACTCATTTTCTAAACGCGCAATTAATTTGGATGCTTGTGCAACACTTGTCAAACGTTGTTCTGCTGCTTTTGCAAAGCTGCCCTGTTCAATAACAGCAATCAACATTCGATTGCATTCTAATCGATCCATATTTCATTTTTCACAATTAAACACCTGAAATATATAATATATTTATAGAAATTATAGGCTATTACCATTCTTCTAGACAAATTTAGCATGTTCTTTTTGCATAGGAGTACACAATAGCAGCAAAAACTAGTTAGCCTTATATGAAAATATAATTGAATAAGATCGGTTAAAATGACTAGATATGTTTACTCAACTAATAAATTGTCAATTTTAACCAATTTCTGCTTTTATGTTATTCACCATCAAAATTAATCTTGGCGCAATATCTTCTTCCAGTTTCTCACGGCTTAATACAAAACTTGGTCCGCCACAGTTGAACACCAAGAGTCCATGTTGTTCATGCAATAAGGGTACAGCAACAGAATTTACATCTTTCTGCCACTCCCCGATCGAAAAACAGCAGCCGTAATCTTGGTAGTCTTTAAAGGCTTTATCCAAATCTCGATTAATTCTGAACCAATCTTCTTTATTTTTTTCCCGAATCGCATTTAACAAAAAATCGCGCTCATCAGCAGGCATCGCTGCGAGACATGCTCTTCCCATAGCACTTAAATGGATCGGTAAATAGGTCCCGACTGGACGACGCATCGTGACATTGCCTTTGCCCTGCACCACATCTAAATAAATCATATTCAGACGATCACGCGTGGCCATGGCAACCGCAGCACCGGCATAATCCGCCAACTCCTGCATATGTGGATGGGCAATCGATCGAATAGAAACATTGGCTAGCATCGAATAACCAAAAGAAAGCACACCCGATGACAATTGGAATTTATTCGAGTTCGGTACTTGCTTGATATATCCCAAGCGCGACAGCGTATGGGTTAAACGTGTGATGGTCGCTTTTGGCAATCCGGTCATCTGCGACAGCTCCTGATTTCCTAGATGCTGATATTTCGCGGTAAAACAACGTAATAGCTCTAAACCTCTAGCTAATGCGGTCACATATTGACGGTCATTTTCATCCTGCATGTCTTCAATCGGATTCAATAATTCGTGACGTAAAGGCGTCAAAAGACTTTCTGTCTGTTCTAAATCAGTCACGTCATTCGTCATATTATTCCTGCCTAATTAAGCATACTTTGTTTCGCACTGCGGAAATTATAATTCATTTATTCTAATTAGGGCAAAGGAGAATCTTCAACAGACTGTACTTTGCCCAATATTTAAATATTATCCGATAATACCTTTCTGCCTAAGTTCAGCAATCTTTTCTGCATCCAGAATGCCACTTAAGATTTCATCGGTATGTTCACCCAGCATTGGCGGTACTTTCTTATATTCCACTGGGGTGCGTGACAGTTTAATGGGTGAACCAATCACCGTTAACTTTTCCTTTAACGGATGCTTCATTTCAACCAACATATTGCGCGCAATTACCTGAGGCTCCTCAAATGCTTGCTGTAAATTGTTGATTAAACCCACTGGAACTTTTACCGCGTGAATCACATCTACCCAGTGCCGTGCAGAATTGATTTTAAAATGGGTGCCGAGTAATTCATCGATCTCTTGACGATGTTGGATTCGTAATGCATTGCTTAAGAAACGCGGATCATTCGGCAGCTCTGGCAAACCAATGGCCTGACACAGAGCAACAAATTGCTTGTCATTCCCACAGGCAATAATAAAGTCTTGATCAACTGCTTTAAACACTTGATAAGGGACAATATTCGCGTGTGCATTGCCATAACGTCCAGGAACTTTACCCGAAGATAGATAATTCATGCCTTGATTGGCCAACGTTGCAACCTGTACATCCAATAACGCCATATCAATATACTGACCCAGGCCTGTCATGGTGCGGTTCAAAAGTGCTGCTTGAATCGCAACAGTGGCATAAAGCCCGGTCGTCAGGTCAGCAAAAGCCACGCCCACTTTTTGTGGCCCACCGCCTGGAAGGTCATCTTTTTCTCCGGTCACCGACATCAAACCGCCCATGCCCTGAATGATAAAATCATAACCTGGTTCTGGCGCACGTGGACCGGTTTGGCCAAAGCCGGTAATCGAGCAATACACCAGTTTCGGATTAATCACTTTTAAACTGTCATAATCCAGACCATACTTTTTCAGCGAGCCCGCTTTGTAGTTTTCAATTAAAACATCCGATCCTGCTGCCAGTGTACGAACTAATTTCTGACCTTCCGGTGTGGCAATATCAATCGCGATGGAAAGCTTATTGCGGTTGGCAGACTGGTAATAGGCAGCTTCCTGCGTATCTTCGCCATGATCATCCTTCATCCACGGTGGTCCCCACAAGCGAGTATCATCACCGGTTTTGGGACGTTCCACCTTGATGACCTCCGCACCTAAATCCGCCAAGATCTGACCACACCAAGGACCTGCCAGTACGCGGCTTAAATCCAGTACGCGAATACCTTCCAATGCACCCATTTTCTCTTCCCTTTATACGCGTTCAATCACCATGGCGAGACCTTGCCCCACACCAATACATAAACTGATTACAGCATATTTTTTGCCGCTACGTTGTAATTCACGTGCTGTCGTTAAGGCTAGACGCGCTCCAGAAGCTCCTAATGGATGTCCTACTGCGATTGCTCCACCATTTGGATTGACACGAGGGTCATCAAAAGCAACATCCAAACCTTTTAAGCACGCCAATACCTGAGATGCAAAGGCTTCATTGATTTCAATAATATCCATGTCATCTAAAGTGAGATTGGCACGTTTTAGCGCAAGTTTAATGGCATCTACAGGACCAGCGCCCATGATACGCGGTTCAATTCCTGCCGCACCAGAAGATAGGATCTTGGCTATCGGTTTGATCCCCAGTTTTTGTTCAGCAGCAGCAGAACCAATGATCAAGGCTGCTGCACCATCATTTACACCAGATGCGTTACCTGCAGTCACCACACCACCTTCAAATAAAGGCTTGAGCTTTTGTAAAGTTGTAAAATCTGAACTAGCACGTGGATGCTCATCAGTTTCGACTAATTTTGGTGGCAATTTACGCCCTTGATCCACCTCAACACTCACAATTTCAGCGGCAAAGAAACCTGCCTGACGAGCAGCTTCGTATTTTGCCTGTGAAGCTGCTGCGAAACGGTCTGCATCTTCACGCGTGACACCATATTCAACCGCAACGTTATCACCCGTTTTAGGCATTGTGTCATCACCGAACCGCTTTTCAATTGCTGGGTTTGGAAAACGAGCACCGATAGTTGAATCAAAGACCTTAAAGTCACGGCTGAAAGGCGTTTCCGATTTGGCAAACACAAAAGGAGCTCGAGACATGGATTCCACACCACCCGCCAGAATAACTTCACCTTCCCCACAGCTAATTGCACGTGCAGCATCTATCACCGCAGCAAGGCCGGAAGCACATAAACGATTAACAGTTTGTGCTGGAGTTTTCACATTCAGGCCTGCAAGCAAAGTCGCATGACGCGCAATATTACGACTGTCTTCACCGGCCTGATTAGTATTTCCCAGAATTACATCATCAAAGATATTGGCTGGGAGAAGATTTTTTTCTACCACCGCCTTGATCACATGCGCTGCCAGATTGTCTGGACGGATAGAAGATAAAGCTCCGGCATGACGGCCAAATGGAGTACGAAGACCATCGTAGATATAAGCATTTAACATATTTTAATCCTTTAAATCGTTGAGGTATGAAGCAAAGACAGGTTTAATCGAGCGCGACGCTGTAACCATGGACTTGGACGGTAACGTGGATCAGCTGTGTTCTTCGTAATACGTTCCAGAATCTGCAGAATACGTGATGCACCCAGTATGTCCCCCCATGAGATCGGACCATGTGGGTAGCCCAAACCAAGTTTCACTGCCTTATCAATATCTGCTGCAGTTGCAATGCCTTGTTGTGCGATATCGCAGGCCAGATTGATTACCATGGCCAATACACGCTGCGCGACAAATCCCATGCTTTCATCAATCACACTGACGCCATGATCATTGGCTGCAAAGATGGCATGTGCCTGATTAACGTAGGCTTTGTCCGTGACAATCGATGGCATTAAAGTGCGGTGTTTTTCAAAATCTGTGAGCATGTCAATACTTACAGCTCGCGTTGCATCGATACCAAAACGCAAAGCTGCAGTCGTCGTGTCTTCACCATACGTAGCGAGTAAAATGAGACTGCCAGCAGCCGGCTGTTCAGCGGTATCTAGGTTTAGTCCTTGTGCTTGCAAATAACGGGTGAGGATTGCCGAATCCTGTTCTAAATCGGCTTTTACCCAAACTGCTTTAAACTCTGAAACTTGTGGTACTGTCTGACGAGGTTCTTCATTGATTTTTACGCCATCCACGTATTTGTAGAAACCCTCACCAACCTTACGGCCGACTTTTTTCCCTGCCAGCATCTGACGAGTTAAAGCGCTTGGGCGGTAACGTGCTTCCTGATAAAACTGATTGAAAATAGATTCCATCACCGGATGCGAAACATCCAGTGCCGTCAAGTCGAACAGTTCGAGTGGTCCCATACGGAAACCAGCCCCTTCGCGTAAAATCCGGTCAATTTCACTGGATGAAGTCACACACTCACCCAGTATTTTCAGCGCTTCCGTACTATAAGCACGACCAGCATGATTCACGATAAATCCTGGTGTGTCTTTAGTCCGGACACCAAAATGTCCCATGCGGTTTGCCAGATCCAGCAAGTCAACTACGACTTGCTCATCTGTAGCTAATCCCGCAATCACTTCCACAATTTTCATCAGTGGAACCGGATTGAAGAAATGGAAACCTGCGATACGTCCCTGATGCTGACATGCAGATGCAATCGAAGTCACAGATAGTGAGGATGTATTTGAAACCAGAATGGTTTCTTCAGCCACAATCCCTTCCAGCTGCTTAAACAAAGTTTGCTTGATTTCCAGATTTTCGATAATTGCTTCTACGACAAGATCAACTCCAGCAACCTTTTCAATGCTTTCCAACACAACCAATCGAGCTAAGGTATCCACACGCTGCTGTTCGGTTAACTTTCCTTTAGCAGCCAGTTTGTCCAAGGTTGCTTTTAATTTCTCCAAGCCTTGCTCAGCAGCGCCGCGTTTAGCATCAAATAAACGAACTTCAATACCAGCCTGTGCTGCAATCTGCGCAATACCCATTCCCATTACGCCTGTGCCAATCAAGGCCATTTTTTGAATTGTCATGACTTATTTTCCTTGATACTGCGGGCTGCGCTTTTCGAAAAAGGCATTGACGCCTTCTTTTTGATCTTGTGTATCAAATAAAATCTGGAAGGCTTTACGCTCTAATGCCAAAGCACCATCGAGTGGCATGTTGGCACCTAGCGTTGTGACTTCTTTGATCTGTTCAACGGCAATCGGTGAAAATTGGGCAATCTGTGTCGCGACTTCAACCGCTTTAGCAAGGGTTTGATCATCCTCCACTACTTCGGAAACCAACCCCATTTTGTCAGCTTCTTCTGCGGAAAAGATCTTTCCAGTTAACACAATTTGCATAGCTTTAAACTTGCCTACCGCACGTAGTAAGCGTTGGGTACCACCAGCACCCGGCATCAGTCCCAATTTAACTTCAGGCTGACCAAACTGGGCTGATTTTCCAGCAATGATGATGTCTGCATGCATGGCCAATTCACAACCACCACCCAGTGCATATCCATTCACGGCAGCCACAATCGGTTTAGGGCAATTAATAATGGCCTGCCAATACTGTTCCGTATGGCGTAAATACATGTCTACAGTTTTTGCAGTGGTGAAGTCCCGTATATCCGCACCTGCTGCAAATACTTTTTCACCACCAGTAATAACAATTGCGTGGACTTCATCAGATGCAGCGAGCTGCTCAAACGTTGCTGCGAGCTGTTGGCGCAGTTCCAGATTCAATGCATTTCTGGCATCTGGGCGATGTAGTTCAATAATGGCCACACCATTACTTTGAATATCTAAATTCAATATTTTATTATCCATAACAACTTACCAGTTTCGCATAGCGGTTTATATAAATCAAATATACCTATTTTTTTGCAACAATGAAGCCCAAAAACATAAATTTAATTAAAAATTGGCTAAAATTATTTAAAAAAACATAAATCAAATACCGCCATGCGGTATTTGATATCGATATTATTGCATTTATTTTTCCATTCTGTCATATTGTTTTCATTCCAAGGCTTTAGATCATCCCTGCATGAAGCAGAGATATATTAATTTACCCAGCTAATACAAGGGCTTAAAAATGATTCGCGATCAAGATACATTAAATCAGCTGGTTGACATGATTCGTCAGTTTGTCGATGGCGTGCTGATTCCTAATGAAGAAATTGTTGCGGAGACCGATGAAATTCCAGCTGAGATCGTGCAGCAAATGAAAGAACTGGGTCTTTTTGGTCTCACCATTCCTGAGGAGTATGAGGGTCTTGGCCTGACCATGGAGGAAGAGGTCTACATTGCATTTGAACTGGGACGTACCTCTCCTTCTTTCCGTTCACTGATCGGCACCAACAATGGGATCGGTTCATCAGGCTTAATTATTGATGGCTCCGAAGAGCAGAAACAGTATTTTCTGCCACGTCTGGCA